>Ga0209425_10000797_pt1 | contig 37583 bp, 38 predicted proteins | sample COG_05_FD_184749 | JGI IMG/M metagenome (GOLD analysis project Ga0209425, IMG submission 184749) | Pelagic Microbial community sample from North Sea - COGITO 998_met_05 (SPAdes) (version 2) | ecosystem: Environmental > Aquatic > Marine > Neritic zone/Coastal water | place: Helgoland, sampling...
CTTGATTCCTTTTGCTACGTTTTTATTTAGTGCCATCTTTGTTTTGGTTTTATGTCTTAATTAATTCGTGATTACTGTCAAAAACTTCTGCCTCTGCTCCATGCTTTACTACAATGTCCCCTTCGTTTATCCAAAGGGCATACTTCTTCTTGTTCTCTAGCCAAAGCTCCATGTCAGCCTCATTATAGAATGAAACCTCATGTCCATCCTCCTGATTGATTCCGATACATATTCTGTAGTATCCCCACGATGTAGGGATTTCTACGCCAATCCACATAGGTGGATTTGGTGTTATGGTTTCATCTACTGCTTTATCACTCATAGTTTTACTTAGTTTATTGTTTTCTTTTGTGTTCATGTCAATTGTTTATTAAATAAATTTCTGATTGTAAGTATTCAATTGCTTGGTATACTATCTCTTCGTCTGATAGACTAACATTCTTTCCACAATTAAACTCTAGATAGATTCCTTTTCCATCCGACTTTTTGTGAAACTTCACGCCACTGTTGTCTTGTTCAATTGCGCTTAATTGCTTCATCGCATAGCTTAATATCCTTTCCCATTGTCCCATTACAGAAAAGTCCTTCACTGCTTTATCACTCATAGTTTCAAGCTTTTAGGTTTGTTGTTAATTAATCTCTTTGTGTCACAGCTAGGGCAGATAACCTTCCCGTTGTCTAATTCCATAGGGTATTGAGTTCTTTCCCCACAGTCACTGCATCTGAAATATACTTTTACTTCACTCATTTTTGTTTTGGTTTATTAGTTTCATTATTCTCCACTCTGCTAAATTCTCAATGTATGAATCACTTGCTCCACCCTTAGTGGTACTCCATATATCTCCGTTTTTATTTTTTATGAACTTTTGAATAAGTTCGTCACGGATTATTATTGATGCTATTCCCTCAATGTAATCCGTTGAGGCAATGTTGTCATGAGGCATCTCTTGAAATGGTTGTTTCAATCTTATGCGCTCCCACGTTCTAGCGGTGTGAATTAGTATGATGTTGTAAATTTGTCTGTTAAAGCTTTCCATCTTTTTTAATTTTGAAATGTCAATGGAGAACAACGCCTGCTCTCCATTATATATACTCTTTCTATTCTTTCTTATTAAATGCATCGAAAACGCATGCATCCGCATATGCATCCGCATTACCATAGCAATTCGTCAGTATTAACTGAATCAAGTTCGCAGTTCCAACAAGTAGTTCTCATGCTTGTATATACCTCATTAGAATATTTGCTACATATCTTGCATATACCATCGCCATCGCTTTTTGTATCACTTTTATAGTTTTCAGAATATATTTTATATTCGCTATCTATTAGTGTTATCATTGAGTTTAAGTATTGCATCTCTAAGTCAAGCTTGGTGTGTGCTTTTGCAGGGTTGCACTTGAATGTTTTTTGATACAGCCTTCTGATTTCAGCAAAGCTCAGGCTCTTTAGTTCAGTGCCTAGAAAGTCAGACAATGCAAATACGCTTCTAACTCTGTTGTCAAAATCAACATAATCCATCTTTTCCTCGTCAACGTTCATTAAGTACGACTTATCGCCTATAACAACTGCGTGTTTATCTGCACTAGACAGCCTTGATTTTGTCTTCCGACTCTTTTTCTTTTTCTTAGGCTTTGCTGACCAACTGTTTTTGTTGTATTTGCTGTAGTCATATTGCTCCCAACCTCTACCGTATCCACCGTATCCACCGTATCCACCGTATCCAACATATGTAGGTTTTTCGTATTTGTGAGGGAATCTTTGACCGCCTACTTTCTCAATTATATCTAGCACCATATTGAGTACGTTGGTTACGTCTGTTATGTCTACGTATTCTCCGCTAGTATGCGGGTTGTAATATCCGCAACTCATATTAGCACACGCTACCTTTAAGTCATTCTCCTTGAGTTGACCTACGTCTGTAATTCCTCCGCTTGTTTCTTTATATTTATAACTTGTAAGAATTTCAGCTATTGCTTCGCTGAAATCTTTTCCGTATAGTTTTGTGCCACCTATTGAGTTAACGAAGTCACCGTATCCTTTTCTGTCGCATTGCAGTACGAATCCCACATCGTCAAACCACTCCATGTCTGCTTCACGACTACCTACACAGCCTATCTCCTCGTCTACAAAGAAAGCTACCTTTATGTTGTCGAACTTCTCTAAGGCTTCAAGAGTGACAAAGACACCTACCTTGTCATCACCCCCAATCCCTACTTGTTTCTTGAGTTCTCCATCCCAAGAAAACAGACAGTCGCTCTGTTCGTATATCTTAAAGTCTTTGTACAATTCATGTACGGTATCCATGTGAGATACCACACAAGGAAAGTTGTCTGCAACCCCTTTGGTGATGTATAAGTTAAAAGAACTGTCGAAGTCGTAGACTAAACTGCCTTGCTTAAACTCCTTAGTTGCTTCAATTCTTTTTGTTATGTAATCTATCATGTTCCATTGGTCTCCTGAGATTGTTTGTATCGCAAGAGTCTCAATTAAATTTTTCTTGTTCATGTTCGTGTTGTATTAATGTTTATTAGTCTTGTGTTTGTGTTTGGGCAGAATCTAAAGCCTCTGCTACTCTGTCTTGGTGTACCCAAATATCCAAGCTAGTTATATAAGCTGATGTTTTAGTTATTATGTATCCTCCGTCAATTCCACATATCTTAGCGTTGTCTTTCAGTTCCATAGTCCCGTCATTGCACTCAATTAAACAGGAAGTTGGAACCCATCCGTATTCTTTGTGGTCTATGCAATCACTCTTTAATACCTTGCGAGTTCTACCCCAAGCGCAATTGCTTTCAACTACATTTTCGTCGTCTCTATAGGCGTACCTAACTGAGTAACCTGCCTCTTCAGCCACTCGTACCTCAATAGCCCATGTCTCAGCAACATTACAGTCATCATAAGTCCGATTTACATTTTCGTAATACTTGTCAGTAAAGTCACAAAGTTGTGTATCATAATTATCATAGCCACCACCCGTAGATGCAAACCCATGCGAAGTCCATGTGAAAGAGTTATCGTATTGGTTTTTAAGAATATTGTCTTGGTCGTTGCCATATCTGAACGTGTCTAGATATGGAAAAACACCATAATCCCCCAATCTAGTTTCAAGTTTAAACGAAAGTTCAACTCCATAATAATTGTCCTGATGCGGAGAAACAACATCTACTAGGTTAATATAGTTTTGTCTGTATTTTCTCCAATACCCATTTTTAACGGCATAATCAATAAAGAACTGCTTGTACTTTTCTTCATCTGCTGTGTAAATTCTGTCCATGAAGTTAATTGTATTATCAACCCCATGCGTTGATGTCATTTTTACACCATGCCAAAGCAACGCTCTTCCGTAGACTCTCTCCACCCCATCATCATCTGTCTTTAGCAGAACCAACAACTTGATGTTGTCCTCGTCTTTGTAAATTTCAAAGAAACCTTCCTCTACACATTCATCCCCTCTCATACAGCTACCACCTAAAGAGCTACCACTATTGCATGTGCCGTAGTTTTCTCCAAGATAATATGTATCTATTTTAGATGTTCCTACCTTAGTGAACCTCCAATCAGAACTTTCTGATGCGTTAGCAGACTTTAGCATATTTGAGAATCTCTCAAAATCAGAGTCATACAAATAATCACAGTCAAGTATTCTCCTGATAGCTTTGGATGGTTTGGAGTGGTATCTAAGGCTAGATTCACCGCCTGCCCATAGCTTATCGGGACATTCATTCATTATCTTGTCGTATTTAGGTTGGTCAACAAAAGACAAGAATAAAGGGTTGTCCTCGGATATACAGATGTAGCTGATTTCCTGCTCGCCTTTGTTTTTAAGATACTCGTCAGATGTTATTGACGCTAGCAACATTCTTGAAACGTTACAGCCTTTGCCCATTGAGTCATTAAGAAACTCTTGGAATCCATTACATAATTCAAACTTCATAATAATTGTTTTAGATTGATTTTAATTAGCTAATAATTGTTAATACAACACTTGCTACTATTACCGCAACCGCAGTAACTACTAGGAATGTTGCTTGTAAATTGTTTTGTTTTGATTTAACGTACTTGCGCTGAAGCATAGCTTCGCTTACTTCTCTCCGCACTGCGGATGAATTAACTTTGTTCATAAATATTTGTTTGTTGATTTGTTTTTGAAATGTCAATGGAGAACACCGTTCCCTGTAATCATTGCATTAGATTTAGTGTGTCAATTAGTTCGGACAAACGCATGTACTCGGTAATTTCTATTTGATGTCCACCGTAGTAGTTGTCCCCACGAAAGTCTTCTCTAGTTTTCTTTAAAGATTTGATTTTGTCGTAGTCTACCTTTGAAGCTTCAATCTTTAGTTCTTCAAGTACATAGTCCAATATTTTAAATGCATTGATAGGTCTGCTGTTTTCTTTAAGGTAAAATTTACCCCTCATCATTTCCTCGAAACTAGCACCGTAAGATTCTTTTGTCCACTCAGAGTAAAAATATAACTCCTCCGCAAACTCCTCACCCTCAAAACTCTCAAAACCGAACTCCATGTTGCACGAGGCTTCACTCAAGTCCTTGTCATTCTTCTCAAGAGCATTACACTTTCTCTGTATGTTTTTCCTTTGCTCATATGTTAGTCCCGTAATCATTGCATTAGCTTTTCTGAGTTAATAATTCTACACGCTTCGTCTACAAAGTCCTGCCTATTCATCCATCTGTGTTCGTACAGTAGGCTTTTTAGTTGGTTGTGGTCTGTATCTATCAACGCATACCATTGCAATCTGAGTCTATCTTGATGTACCTTGTGTATTTTACCTGCTATTGCGGTTAGCACCTCTAGGTAATCTAGCTCGTTTATAGCCATGCTTACGAAAATGGCAACATTATACTTTCCTTTCTGAACTAGCGTCTCTGTTCTGTACTCGCCTCTGTTTTCGTACCCCATGAACTCCAACACTTGTATGCAGTTGTTCTCGTCTAACTGTCGTTGTTTTTCCTTGAAGTATTTTACCTTCTCGTCATTGCCTTGCTCTTCATGGTAGGCAATCTTATCTCTGTACCCGTTAGGGTATTTATCTACTAAAGCTATGTTTCGTTTCATATCTATTTATTTAGTAATTATCTGTTGTATGTATTTTGAAGCATGATTCTTGAATCCATCCAAGTCGGTTACTATTAGGCAACTGTTCATTTTTTTCATTGTTTCATACAGATGAGGTTGGTCGCCATAACATGCTCTAAGTTCTAAGTCCTTCAGATTGATTTCGTGCTTAACTTTCATTAGTTGGCTCCAATCATTGTATATGCTCAAACGCTTGCAATCTAACCGTAACACCTTAAAATTTTCTCCCTCTATATCTTCAGGGTCTAACTCTAAGGATATATGTCCGTCATAGTCTTCAGAGTAACACACATAAACATCTTCGTGGGTTAAATCAAACGGAATGTCAACGCCTTCTTTGATATATAATGTTGTTTTATTTATCTCCTCTACATGACGAGGGTAGTCCATTTGTGACCTCGCCTCTTCGATAAATAAGGGCTTGTATCCCATGAACTTTGCTATTATTTCATTCGTGTTCATATCTATTTGTTTTAGTTAAATGTCAATGGAGATTACTGCTTGTATTTGTTTTGCAGTGCCTTTAGTTTGGCTAAGGCATCGTCTGTGTCGATGTCGTTTATGTTGTTCTCCTCATTGTACTTACGCACCATTTTAGCGTGTACCTCTATGGCTTTTTCTAGCGATACACCTTTCTGTGTTACGAGATAGTATATGTGACTGTTTTCATCGGGGTTAAAGTCTTTCTGTGTTTGTCTAAAGACGTTGTTGATTTCTCCCGACACAAGCATTTGACTTACTTTCAGTCTGTCGCTGATGTGCTTGTTAATTGACGATGGCAAGTTGCCATTCTTTTGATTTACTTTACTCATTGTTTTGATTTTTATTTGTTAATGTCGTTGTATAGCATTGAGAAGAATAATTTAAAGACTGACGTAAGCAATGCAAATACTGCTATTACTATTAGTGCCTTGTCACCTTTACTGTATGGTATTGTTGCTACCAATAATCCTCCTATTGCGGAGGCAATCCATTGAAACTTTTTCATATCCACTTATTGTTTTTCCAAGTTTTACCTTTGTTTAGTTCGTCACTTTCTTTTCGCACTTTCTCCATCAATTCGTTTTCTCTTAAAGCCTTTCGTCTAGCTTTCTCTTTGTTGGTTGATGGTAGATTACTAACGATAGTCAGTTTGTTTTCTCTTTTTAAGCACAGAATGGTGTCTGTACTTCTTTTGCGGATTCTTGTTTCCGCTTTTTTCCATTTAATTCTAGGTCTTGCCATTGTTTCTATTTGTTAGATTGATAATAATGTGTATATAAAGAAAAAATACCCAATGCTAAAAATTATTGCAGATGCCCAAAAAGCAGCTACAAGTAATAATTTATTAGTTCGCTTTTTCATTTTGTTTCTATTTGTATAATGGGTTAACTCTCACGAAACCATCTACGAGTATAGTTACTCTTTCATATTCTCTTTCTAGCGATTCTTTCAGCATCTTGCATGAGTGGTGGTCGCTCATCTTGATACCTTTTCCGATGGCTATTAACTTTTCTTCTGCTGTTCCTTGTAGGCTATCCCACAATGTAGGCGCAGATTGTTCTACGCTAATTAAATGATTGATTTGCATTTGTTGCATTTGTTTAGATTTTAATATTAGAAGTAGCGCAGGAATCGAACCTGCTAAAGCGAATAATGTAAGTGCCAATCATGGGATTATCCAACGTCTTACATACCAAATACGCACTACTTAAAACTGCTTACGCTTCACCTTATAGGCAGTTGTTCTGTCGTTTCCGACTAGGGTTCATAACTGTTATTTTATAGGGGTTAATTGATTAGTTAGTTAATAAATGTCAACTACTGCTTGTTAGACTGCGAATGTTTGTTCGTGTTGTGCTTTGGATAGTGTTGCCCATGCAGACTGAACTTCTTCATTAAGGTTGGAAATATCTTCTGGTTTGATGATGGTTTCGTCGTTAATGTTGTTTAGTACTCTGCTTGCCTCCTCTAAAGCGTTTATAGCTTCGTTGATTTGAGTTTGTGTTAATTTAACTGTTGTCATTTTTATTTGTAATGGTTAGAGAACACATGGGAATCGAACCCAACTGTTTTATCTGTGCGTCTTACATACTGTTTTATTCAGTATTGCACACAGATAACCTCAGCACTCCCCCCATTTTCATGTGGGTGATGTTCTAGTGTATTGTTGTTTTAAGTTGAACAACAACATAGACCTTAAATGTCAATGGAGACATAGGTCTATTAAGTCACGCATAGGACATATTGCCCTAAACAAACGTATGGATTATGTATTCTCCTACGTTTGTGTGTATTGTTTTTGGGTAGATATAAAGTATAGCATCGTTAGGAATATCCCCCCATGTAGATAACTATAAGTTGTCGGGTTCTTACTGTTTGGTAATCACATTTATTGCCGAATTGAACAACGCATTACTATCTTGCTGACAGTACTTTTTACAATACGTTGCCATGCTTCGACCTCCGACCTTAGGCACTATAAACTTGATTGTTTTAGTTCGCCTAACATACTGCATTTAGATTGCCTTAATTTCCTTCACGCTTCAATTTCTATTCACGCTTCAAAGTTTGATTTCATTTGAACTATTACTATAAGGTTGCTACTCTTGTTTTTCATAGCTTACTATCAAACAGACCTATCCTATTGCTACATCAAATCACTTCGATGTGCAGTTTTGTTTGTGTAACTTCTTGTGTTCGGACATACGCTAACAAGTTATTAGCATTGTATGTTATCTATAAAGGTCACGACTAGGTGGCTCGTTGCCTACCAATGGCATCGTGTATAGATAGTTTATATAACCGAGTAGCTAGTCTGTCTGTATCGCCTATGGTATAGTGGCGTATTGCCTACTATTAAGCGTGGCGGTCATTAACGTATTGGTCGTTTCTATTATTCCTAATAGATTAATTGACTTTTGAACTGCGGGTTATTGTCTTGCTTATCATTACAAGTACCCTTTACGACTTATTATCATGTGCGTACAGTTGCACCATTACTGTGACCTAGTGCCATAGATTGTAGCTAGTCCATGAGGACAAAGTTACTTACTTAATATGTCAAAGAACGTGGCTCTTAAATTGGCGCATTGCCTAAAGTGAAACCTTCAGAGAAACTTCGATTCGTGGCGCATTGCCTACTTCAAAGGTTTGGATAATGACACTCTGACTTCTAATTTTATAAGGCAATTAGTAGCCCACAATTAATAGCTTTGTATTAATCAATTTATGCCGTAATCACTACGGTAATAAAAGAAACGTGAACGGGAATTGCACCCGTTTAAAAATAGCTTTCTATTCACGTTTGCCGTTTTTTTTTTACGCTTTATAGTCTTTATTAATTTGTGCTACAAATTTGCTACTCTCTAACAATCTTCGAGTTGCTTTTAACATCTCCCATCTAGTGTAGTTAACTTCAAAATCCTTACTAGGTTTCATTACTATTTCGGCTTTCATTTTTGCCATATAATCGAAATTTGAAACCGTTTTGTTTGTTGGTATAAAGATTAATTTTAATAGCTTGTACTGTTCTTCACATTCTAGACATTTAGTTTGCATTTCGTGGTTTAATATTGCCGTTTTTAGTACTGAATTTAAAGTTTTTTCAGCTACTTTGAAAGCCTTATTAGGTTCTACTACTTGAGTTGCCCACGTTCCTTTTTTCTTTGGTGTTGGTGTTGGTGTTGGTGTTGGTGTTGGTGTTGGTGTTAGTTTTTCGTTCACAATATCGATTAATTCTTTTAACCTTGTTTCAAACGTTTTCTTGTTACATTGTTTTAATTTAACTGAATAGGTTTTTGTTAACGTGTTTAATGCCGTTACACTAGACGGTAAATTTTTGCTTACTTCCGTCGCTACTTTTTTAGTTAATTGTTTCATAATACTATATAAATTATATGTTTTGTTTTGTCCTTCCATTCGTTGGTTGAACTGTTACAAATATAATGAAACAATAATAAATGTAATAGAATACGTTTTAACTAGCTGTAAATCAAGTAGTTATAACGATGTCGCAAAGTGGTTTTGTACTTAATATATATAGTATTAATATATAGAATTGAATACTACTAAAATGCGTTTTTCCTTTTGCCGTGAAAACGGTGCAACTAATTGATTTATAGTAGGTTAGTGGTGTTGGGTTACATATAAACTAGCAGCAACAGAAACAAACACCATTCAGCACAACGAAAGCCAAAATTCAGCAGGATAAAGATAGTTAACTTCCTCATTTGCAGTCTGTTATGTTTATTTCGATTTTCTGAGTTAAAGGTAGGGGTATGTTATGTATTATATGACTCCCACAGACACCCACTACTTTTCGACTCACGAGTAAAAAAGTGCGGATGCATGTAATCGTTCATGCGGATGCATATGCTCTCGTATATAAAAAGGGGGAGGGTATGTAAGCGTAAGTACTGTAGATGCATATGCGGATGGATATGCGGATGCATAAAATATGTATACTGATTGTATGCATTTAATAAGAAAGAGTATAGTAGAGTATATATGGGGGAGGGTGTGTTAATTTGGGTGGTATTGTTTGTATCCAATTGGGTAGGTATTAATATATGAATACATAAAATGGAAGAAATTATTATAAGGTTTGTAGTGTTTACGGGGGTTGTAGGGCTAAAATAGGGTGACAAGAAAGCAGGTAAGTTGCGTGTTATTTTGTCATATAGGTAAATTGTTGTATGTTTGTGATGCCCTAGGTCGGGAATATAGACCATACTCTTCATTTTAAGGTATTTGGGCGGTAAGGGGTTGCCGCCCTTTTGCTTTAAGGTAAAAGGTGTTTGATGGATAAGTTAGATGAGATATTGGAAGTTTATGTGGATGTTGAGTTTCAGATAATCGGTGGGCATAACAATGCTATTGTTGGTGTTGGGGAGAGGTTCGGTTCTGAGCCTTTTTTAATTTACGATAAGGACTTGATATTGGAGGAGTTTATTCAGCGGGATAAGATGACTTATGATGAGGCGTTGGAGTATTTTAGTTATAATATTTTAGGAAGTTATGTGGGGGAACACACTCCTGCTTTTATTACGATGGTATGAAGTATGTAGATTTTGAGAAGTTAATGGCTAAGAGTCATTGTCGGGTTGAGAAGAAGATGGAGGGGGAGTTAAAGAAGTTGCGGGTATATGCGAATACTTCTGATAAGGCTGATAATGTTGGGGTGAAGATATATTCACTAACGGGACATGAGGAGCATACCTTTGACCGATTGGCTGATGAGTCTTTGCAGATGTTTGTTTCTGCGGGGGTTAAGTTGTCTTTAATGGCAATAGCGGAAGGCATGGAAGAAGAGAAGCAGAAGAAGAAAAGCAAATTGTTTGGCGCAGATGGTAAACCTTTGTAGAAAAATAACTATATTTAGATTGGTTAAATGGAACTGTCCAACTGTAATTTACCTTACCTGTTGAGGCATCGGAACGACCCCCTTCACCGAGGGGGTTTTTCGTTTAATTGTTTTTTTCTAAATTTGAGTAAATCAATAAATTACTAAAATGGCTAAGAAAGAAAAAGAAGTGGCTAAAAAGAAAGCTGCGCCTAAAGCACCTAAAGGACATGTGGTTGTAACTGTAGATAAGGTTTTAATTGACCAACCTACTAGAGCATCTGTTTTGATTAGGATGAAAGATGGCACAGAGGCTTGGATTCCAAGAGAACTTATTAAATCCAAAAGCGGTAAGAAGTTTACTATCCCTCAGTACTTAAAGGAGATTAAGAAGATATGAGTACAAAAACTTCGTGGAAGATTTATGGAGCCACGATTAAAAACAACCCCGATGCATGTTGCTATTGCGGGGTTGTGTTAAACGACTATTCAAGAACTGTTGACCATTTGATTCCTGAAAGCAGGGGAGGCATTAGAGCCAACAAAAATAAATTGCACTCCTGTGGAGACTGCAATAAACTCAAAGGAGATATGACACCTGAAGAATTTCTTAGGGCAGTATCTTCTATGATGAGACTTGAGGGTAAAAACTATAAGCAGAGGATAGGATACCTCAAAAAAATAAAAAAGAACTTAAACGCAATAATAGAATCAAGAAGTGACGGAGATAACAAGGGTTTACAGTCTTCTTCATAATGAACTAAAGCGAGTAGATGCTGATAAAATTGATGTAGATACCCTGTATCACTTAGACAAAGAAACGGGAGAAATGGTTCCCGTAGCCGAAGTGTACCCTGTGGAAGCCTCTAAAATAATTCAAAGCATTAGAAAGAGCAGCAATAAGACTCTTGGCTTTATCTCATTGTGGCAAAAAGCACAGCTACAGCTAATACAAAATCTTAGCGGTGGAAGCATTAAAGTACTACTGTACATGCTTTCCAATATGAAATACCATAACCTCGTATTCGATGCCACTCAGAAAAACATATCCGAGTCGCTAAACATGTCATCTAGAACCGTCATCAGGGCATTGAGAGAACTAGACGATAAAGGAGTAGTTAAATACTCTAAAAAAAATAATATCAGAACATATCACGTTAATCCTGCGTATGCATGGAAAGGGTCATTCATGCAAATCAAATACTCCATGAGCATTTTTAAAGAAGATATGCAAGAACACAAAGCATTATGGAAGAAATAGATGTAGATTTGCCGTTTGAAAAATTTGAGTTCGACAAAAAGGTTGAAGTAGACGATTGGTTTCCCGCTCACAAACCCATGGAATACCCCCGCTCTTTCATTAGATGGGTAAACTCCATGAACAAAGGATGGAGAAACATGATTACCTATAAACCATTTGAACTCTACGTCAAACAAGCAAAACAATGGCTAGATGAAGATGACCATATTACCAATTATTCCAATACCGAAGACCAAGAAGACTACATCGTACAAGAATATAAAAGATGCCAAATTCATTCACTGTACTTCGCCAACAAATACGGCTATCTTAAAGAAGGAGATGCAAGTGGCGGGGAGGTCAAATATAAAGCGTGGAAAGCGCAACAGATACTACTATTCCTCGTTGACTGTGGGTACAATACTATGATTGGGAAAGCCCGACAAATTGGGTTCACAACAACAATGGGATTAGTAGCCATGTGCAAAATCTCATTCAAAAAATCATTCTTCTGTAAATTTATTACACACTCTAGAGACAAAGGAGAAGAAATATTTAGAGACAAAATCAGATGGGGATTCGGTAAAATACCCGAATGGCTAGTAGAAGAACCACACAACGATTCAGCTTCCGCACTCTCCATGAAAGGAAAAACCAAAAAGAAAGGTAGAACAGAAGGCTCACACTCTAGAATACAAGTAGATACCCCCGCCATAGATGCCATCAACGGTGGCGCACCAAACCTCGTACTAATTGACGAAATAGGACTATTTGAACTTTTTGGCAAAATGATGAGAGAAGGAAGACCTACCCTATTCTTCTTTAACCCCGATAACGGACAAATGGAAATGAGAAGACAGCTAGTATGTTGGGGAACAGGTGGAGAAATGTCTAAAGGTGGAGCAGTATTTGAATCCGAATTTAAAGCCGCTGTCGAAGCTTGGAGAACCGAAAACTACAAATACGGAATCATACCCCTGTTCTTCGATGCATACGCAAGACAAGGAATGAGCAAAGAAATATACGAAAGCGAGAAAAAAGTATACTACTCCAAATCAGGAGTAGAAGCAGAAAGCTCTAAAGTACAATTTCACCAACACTATCCCATTACCCTAGAGGATATGTTCCTGAGAACAGCTAAGACAATTATTCCCGTTGCCAAATGCAACAGCTACCTAAACAAAATATACAACCTAAGCCCACAAGACCAACCGCAATACGGATACTTTGAGCCAATATACAATACAACCGAGCCAACACCACATGGAGTATTGCCCTACGCACTTAAAGGAGCCAACTTCATTCCAACAGAAGGAATGGAAGACGAAAGAACCACAGCCATAATATTTAAACACCCACCCAACGACGAACTTTGGGAATATAGATACTACCAAGGAACTGACCCCATAAACTCAGAAACAGGTCACTCAAAAATGTCAGCATCTATTTGGGATGCCTACACCAACACCTGCTCTTCTATGGTGTTTTGGAGAGTAAGAGACTACAAGCAATGCTACCTGCAATGCGTACTGCAAGGACTATACTACGATAAAAATAACGAAGGTGGAGTAAAAGAACTGCTAGAAAGAAATATCGGACAACTATACTACGATTTTCAAGAACAAATAGGAGTAAGCAGAAGACTAACCGCAAACTCCATACTTCCACCATTCCTGCAAACTCCCACATCAGGTTGGTGGGGAATATCCAACAAAACAAACACAGCAGGACACATATCCAACAAGATTATAGAAATGATTGATGCATACGCAGAAAACATATACATCCCTTGGTTCTTCCTACAACTCAAAACATTTGTACAAAAAGATTTAAAAGGAAGTGCCACACACAGACAAACTAGATTCCAAGCCGCTGACCTGAAATACGATTACGATGATGGAATATTTTCTATGGTATTCGCATACATAAACGCACAGTCACACTCCCGATACGAACCCAAACTAATTAACGAAGCTAGAAAGGAAACAAGAAAAATTAAATACGTGCAAAATTCCGAAACAGGATGGAAACTTAGACTAGCAGAAGTAGACGGAAGAGGAAAAATTATTAGATACATCAGAAAATGATGAAAAACAAATTATTATATTTGTTACAATTAATTATACTGTGCGAGTAGTTTATATAAAAATCGTACCGAATGGCGCACACCATTCTGTGTAATAAAACCATAATAAAATGGCACATAAACCATCAGAAGGTGGAGTGATTAACTCAGGGCTAACAGCAACGCCTTTAGTGCAAAACTCTATCCTTAGCGGAGGAAAACTTACGTTAGCGGGCAACGCTCCATTAGCGGATATTTTGACAGCTCCTTTAATTCTGTCAGATGCTACGGCATCAAGAAAAATTGCATATGCTGCAGGAACAGCGCAAATATCAACTATCGACCTTTCGGCAGTTGCTCTACTTGCTGATTCTCAGTACAGCATTTCTGTTGAATTTCCAAAATTAATTGGATTCAATAATGTTCAAGTTAACGGTGACGGAGGAAGAGCCGAAGCAAACGAACTTACTCCAATTCGTGAGTATGTAGTTACTTCAGGTTCAGTAGCACCAACAGCAAATGCATTGAGAGATTTGTTTATTGCTCGAATTAATGCGGATGCAGGAAAACGTGTAACAGCGGCTTCAGGTGGAGCAGGAACAGTTCAGCTTACTCAAGATGTATTGTCTGACGGAGCCTTTTCAATGACTGCACCTTCAGGAGCAGCTATTGCAACAGGAACTCCTCATGTAGCACCTGCAGGAACTCCTGCGGTTGTTAATGCAGACTACCCAAATCAAGCTGCACCTGCAGGAACGTATACTACTTACGAAATTGACTTTGTTAATTTCAAAAGAAGTAATGTTGTTAGCGGAGCATTGGTAGGGTATCCTGAGTTTATCAGAGTGTACGTTCTTTTAGGACAAGCAAACTATGCTGCTTTTATCACAGCAATAGATGCTCAACTTGATGGGACTCACACACCTGTGTCTGACTATCTTGGAATATAAGAAGTTAGTAAACCTTAAAGAAGGGGGAGAAATCTCCCTTTGTTAACTAACTCATTGACGAGATAAGATTAAAACCATGGCAAAAAAAAGAATAGTCGTAACCAAAGACGTAAAAAGAGACCCTAAGACCGATAAAAGAGTCGGAGAAAAGCAAGTGCTTAAAAAAAGACTTCATGGAGGTACTAAAGAAAGGAATGTCACTTACGAAGGAGGAAAAAAGACAATAGAGAAGGTAAGAAAAGACGAAGACGGCAAAAAAGTCAAAGTTGTCGTTAAGGTGAAAAAGCAAACTCCCAACACAAGCATGAAAAAAAGGGGAGCCATTAAGCCTACAGAGTTAGTAAGCAGAGATGTCAAAAAAGGAAAAGCTGCTGAGAAATACGTTTCTAAACAGGACAAGGCAAAAGCAGGGGAAGCAAAACAAGCAGGAAAATCTGCTGCAAAGGCTGCAAAAGCAGGGGTAAAAGGTAGGACAGACCCTTATGATGCGCCAAGAAATATGCCAAGGCTTATGAGGAAACAAACGGTAACTAAAAATGATGCGCCAAGAGATATGCCAAGGCTTATGAAGAAACAAACGGTAACTAAAAAAACAAATAAAACCTAAAAATCATGGGAGACGAGAAAAAAAAGAAAAAAGAAAAAGAATCGCCAAAATACACTAGCACATATGCTCACAAAGAGTTAAAAAATCTAAAAACGGGGGAAATTGTAAAAAGCGGAACAGTAAAACTAAAGCCTTCTAGTGAGGAAGAAGCTCTTGGTGGCGGGTAAAAATAAAAATAGTGAATGAGTGAAGTAACGCTGTTTGAGCCGAAGTCTAACAATATGGAGTTAGACTATCCCGAACTAAAGGGGTATAAGGAATTTGAGGATTTGAGTTCAAGGGAACTAAAGCTATGTTGGTTGGTGGGGAATCGAACTTCACCAATTGCTAGTTATGAGAAGAAGAAAAGATTAAGAGCTGCACTTGAGCAGTGTTACAACTCAGCCTCTAGGAACAGGAAAGAGTACCTAGAAATGCACGAGGGTAAAATCCCTCAGAAGCTGAAGGAGGGGATAACGAAGATGTCCACGTTTAACCCTTCTTACAGGTTAAGAGCTAAGATGCTTGACGAGTATATGTTTGACCAACTGCAAACGATAGTGGTTAAAACAGAAGAAGAGAAGAAGACAATGGATATTGATGAGCAGAAAAAATACGCATCTTTGATGATGGATGTTTCCGCTAAGATGCCTGAGATGATTAATAGAATGGAGTCAGGCTACGGAGTTACCGTTAAAAAAGAAAAAGAAGTTACAGTCAAGAGTTCCATCGAAAGAGTAAGAGACCGACTAGACTAAAACCGTATAAGTATGCCTTTATTTGTTAATACATCAACGCAGAGACCAAGTAGACTTGGAACCAAAAAAGATAAGGAGTATCATGTAAAATATGCTAGGTGGACACTTCAAGGAATGAATCACCCGCTTCACAGAAACTTCGTTACAAAAACACTTACAAATTGGTCTTTCTATAAAGGCGGTGACGGACAATGGATATTCGATGAAGATTTAGAAGGATTTTTTTTAGATGAATCAGGAGATGTTAGGAATCGACTGAAGATTGCTAAGAACCTTATACGACCAATGGTAGAACAATACGTTGGTAACGCTATTAGATTATCTTTTAATGCTAAAGCTAAAGCTACTTCTGATTTTGCAATAAACAGAAGAGACCTAGAATTGTCTAGACTTCTTTTTTATAATAAAGCTGCAGAGGCTATACCTCAGTTTGCAGATGCAATAAAAGATAGTGTTCCAATAGGAGAGACAGAAATTGAAACGGAAGAAATATTTGAAAACAGTTGGGTAGATACTCACGAAGAAGACATCAACAACCTTGTTCAATTTATAGCCAATGAAATAGAGATTGATGAAATAAAAGTTCAGATTACTAAAAATTTAGCTATCTCAGGATTAGGCTTGTATAAAGGATTTGAACAAAACGGAAGATATTTAGGAGGTTGGGTAGACCCCTTGTTTTATTATTGGGATTTGAGTGCTAGACGTTCAGACCTTAGAGATGCTGAATATATGGGTGAATGGTATTACTTAGATGCTCCGTCTGTATTTGAACGATACCAAAACTTAACTAAAGACGAAAGAGAAGCAATCGAAAAGTATTCTCTTAACGAAAGCATTGAAATTCACAGAATGGTACACAACTACTATACGGTTAGTGGTGGAAAGATTCCTGTGTACGAAGCGTATTGGAAGGACATGGAAGAACATGAATACGGATACGTTGAAGACAACTATAAGTATCCGTTCTTTACTCGAATTAACCATCCTGATTCTCCATATACAGACAAAGACTTGATAGAGCCACCTACAAAAATGAATAAGGCTTTAAAGAAAGGTCAGAAAAAAGCCAAGGTATATGTAGATGTTTTAAGATATTGCATTTTCACACCAAAAGAAGAGATAGGAGTAACTAGCTCGGTAGACATAGTTTACGAGTTTGGAGAAGTTCCCTATCAACAAAAACAAGCATTAGACCCATCTAATGTAGAGTTCCCATACAAGGCTTACTGTTGGTCTTACGATAAAGGAGAGGTTTTAAGCCCGTTAGACGATGCTATTCAACCTCAGCGATTTATAAACAGACTATTGTCAGTGGCTGAATCTCACATCAACAACTCTAGAGGCTCAGGAACGGTAATCTCTAAAGATGCTGTTGACCCAAGAGACGGAGAAGAAGCAGTAATGAGAAACATTAATACGTCTAAACCTATATTTTTAGACACCACAAGAACAGGAAGCGTTCAAAATGCTGTTGGTACTTATGGCTCTACTATAGGTAGCGGAACAATGGCTTTGTTTGATGTTATAAATACCATGCAAGGTGCTATGCAAGATATTACAGGCATAAACGAGGCAATGACAGGAACTCAAGGCGGCAAAGATGCTTTAGTTGGGGTTATACAATCTCAAATACAAAGAGGCTCTATTGTGCAAGAACCATTTTATTATGCCCTTACGTCTATATTGACTCAAGCTTTTCAGCACATGACTACTGTAGGGAAAAGAGTTTATATAGAAAACCCTAGAAGACTAGCCATGATGTCGGGTGACGGAGGAATGAACAATATTATTCTAACTAGAGATTCTGAGCTTGAAGATTTTAAAATATTCATAGAGCGTTCAGAAGATGAAGCAACAGCAATTCAATCAGGAAACGCACTTTTATTTACTTTACTTCAAGCGGGAATGTTAGATGCTCCTAGGTTTGCTAACCTGTATAACCGTTCAGATTCAGACGATATTGCTAGAGCAATGCGTGAGTATCAAAAAGAACTGCTAGAAGCATCTAAAATGCAGCAACAGCAACAGGCACAGCAACAGGCAGGTATGCAACAGCAGGCTGAGGGAATGGCACAGCTTGAAAATGCTCAAGCTCAAGAAATGATGCAGAGTCAAGCCGAGGAAAAACAGCTAGACAGAGATGCTGAAATGGATAAAATTAAAGCTAAAGAAGGTGCTAAAACAGAGCGGGAAAAAATAAAAATGGATGCAGAAGCATCTGCTAGAGTAGAAAACGCTATTGTTAAGTGACAAAAAATAAATATATTTGTTTAACGTAAAAAGTGAAGCATGCCAACAGAGAATGATGAATTAGAATTTGATGAAGTCGTAGAGCAGCCGCAATCCGAGAGTAATGCGGATGCACCCGTTAGCGATACGAGAACATTGGTTTCTGCAAATGAAGATGCAGGAGAAAGCAGCGAAGATGAAGTTTTAGCGCAGCTTAACCAAATTGAAGCCTTAGCTGATATAGACCCATCTGTAAGAGAGATGGAAGAGTATAAAAACTTAAAGTCTATTGTAGAAAAGAATAGGGATACAGCGGAAGAAACTGAAGACGAGGTTGAAGAAGAAGAAACTGAAGATGAGGTTGAAGAAGAAGAAACTGAAGAAAGAGATTCTACGAATCCTTTTGGCATCGGAGTTGATAGTGAAGACGAAGAACTAGAAGAAGTGGAATTTGAGATTGATGAAGAAATGGAAAGCTACATTAAAGACCATTACGGGTTGGAAGATGTAGGTTCGTTCTTTGAAAAAGTAGATACTTGGAGAAATCAAAGCCAATCAGGAGCGGAAAACTCCAAACAGTTGGAAGAGCTAAATGAAGGGCTTCAAAATCTACCAAGTGAAATTAAATCGGCAATTCAAGCCTTTGCTAATGCAGAGGATTATAAGTCGGCTTTTAATTCTGCCTCTTCAAAAGTAAATTACGATGATGACTTTAAAAGTCAAGATAAAGAAGGAATCGTGTCGCATTACTTTAAAGAAGAGATAGCGGAAATAAAAGAGTCATTAGACGATGGAGACATTGATGACGATGATTATGAAGATAAAGTTGAATTGCTGTACAAGTCTGCGAGAAAATTGTTTGAGTCAGACAAAAAGATGGTTGTTAACAGGCGTGCTGAAATAATGCGTGAGCAAGAGGATTCTGAAAAGAACTTTAAAGGTAGCGTGGTCAGTTCCGTAGAGAAATTAAAACAACAGTTTCCCAACTTCAGTAAGAAAGACCTTCAAAAGGTCAGACAACGCTTGGTTGACGAAGACATCGAAAGTTTGTTTTACAACAAAGACGGTACATACAAAGAAGAAGCGGCAGAAATGATGGCTTTTTCAATGTTTGGAAAGCAGGTTATGGAGAGTTTGCTAGGAAGAGCCAAGAAAGATGGTATTTCCAAGGCGAATGAAACTATAGTTAAAAGAGGTAACAAGAAGCCTAGACAGGGACAAACTCAGCGAAAGCAGAGTACAGAGGCTCTAGATTCTATATCTCACTTGCAAGGGCAATTCAGTAAAGACCCTTATAGTTAGGGGAGTGTTTAATTTAAAATTATAAAGAAATGCCTTTATTTAATTTACCAAATGATTCGTTTAACAACACGAATCTCAACTCAATCGGTTCGCAGTATGCGAATGATTTTGGGCATGACATTTCGCTTTTGGTTGAAAAAGTAACCAACAGAGCGATTTTTGATTCTGCTCCACAACAATTCTTTGATTTGAAATTGCTTAACATGAAGCAGTTCCAACAGGTGAACTCTGATGAGTTCTTCTACAAAGAAATGGGATACCAAAGAGAACCGCTTACATCTACTGCAGCTGCAGCGGCTGTTACGTATCCTGCGACTCAGACTTTTGCATTGTCTTCTTTAGACAACATTAGTACTGATACTATTGTTATTTATCCTAATAACCAAAAAGGAACGGTAACATCAATTAACACCTCAACTTCTGAGATTACTGTAAAGCCTTACACTAACGATAGCTTACCTGCTGTTGTTGCGGGAGACCAATTCAGTAACCTTTCTTCTGTGGAAGCAGATGGAGCAGACGGTTGGGCGCAGTATTTCAGAGGAACAACCATCGAAAGACACAACTACATTCAGTTGTTCAACAAAGCGATGCGTTATGGAGAAGTAGAACTTCACAAGTTGAAGCAAGCTGCTGTAACCAACAACTTCCTTGAAATGGAAAGAAACGCAATGATGCGACAATTCCGAATTGATATTTCAAATGCATTTTGGAATGGTCAAAAAGGAGAAGTTTCTTTGACTTCAGGAGCAGTAGCTAAATCTACAGGAGGGATTTTCCCTGCGATGGTAGCTGCAGGTTCTCCTAATGCAACTGCAACTTCAGCGACCTTGACTGCCGCTTTTGAAGATATAGTTTTATCTTCTGAGTACGGAGAATATGGTCAGGTGCGTTTTGCGTTCATGACTCCAAGAGTCCACTTAGCACTTTCTAAGGCTTATAAAGACGAGAAGACTCGTTATACGCCAAATGATGAAGTTGCCAAGTTAGGTCTTAACGAGGTTGACATAGGTTCTTCTAGAATCGTTATGGTTCCTTATCAAAGATTTGCGGATAGAGCTTCTTTCCCTGCAGCCTTTGAAAACAGAATCATGGTTGCCGACATGAAAAACATCAACCTTTGCCAACTTTGGGCAGAGCGTTCAGGAGAGACTCTCTCTAGAACAGATGGTATCCCTAAGAGATACAAGGAAATGTGGGTAGATGCTAACATGGGTGTTAAATTCAACAACCCTCTTGGGTGTGGTTGGATTGATGTAACGCTATAGAAAGCTAACACACAATTATATTATCCCCCTCTTAGTTGAGGGGGATTTATTCATTAAATAAAATAAAATGGCTGTTAAAAAAGGTAGTGATGATGGGTTGTCTTTTGAGGAAGGTAACAAAGTTGAAAGAGACAAAAGCTCTGACTTAATGTACAAAGAGCTAATCGAAGACTTGCGTAGAGATATTGAAGAATTAAAATCTAAAACATCTGCAGCAAGCGAAAATGAAGGTTGGGATGAAGAATACGATGCAAAAGAGGATTACTTAGATACTCCTGCTGTTTTCTTTGCATTTAGCTGTTGGTATGGGGTTTATGGAGATAAGCGTTACGGAAGAGAAGTTACGCCTCCTAGAAACCAACCAATCATATTTGAAAAGCTATATAGATACTCAAAGAAAACAGGTGGAAGAACTGCTGAAATGGTTAGCGTAAGTCAGGCTACTATCAGAAGTGCTTCTATGGCTGATTGGTTAAGAAACCACTCTTTGTTTGGTATTAAGTTTTTTGAAGATATGGGAAAAGCTCAAAATGTAAATGTTACATTAGCAGAAAAGATGAGTGAAATGAACAACGTAGTCAACAGATTAAACGACCACGCTGTTATTGAAAGATGCACAAGAGAAGGTATTACTGTAGCTACAGGAGACCTTATGGAGCTAAGAAAAGTACTCACTCGTAAGTTAGCAGAGCAAGCATTGAAAAATGAGAAAAATCAGCGTGAATTAAAACTTCGTGGTGGTGAAAGAGATAAAGACGGAAGAGTAGTTGAAGACAGAAAAGTAGATGTTGATAATGACTTACAGACGACAAGTGTTTATTAAAAATAAATTAAACAATGCCTATACTCGCCCAAACTCTAGCAGACCAAATGAGGTTTGCTTTGGATGCAGAAGGAGCAGACCACTATAATGATACGTTAGACATCATTCCTGCTATCAATGCATCAATGAAATGGTTAAATAACGTCATGTCATTGGCGTTTGGACAAAAGAAAATAGGCGAAGAAATATTTCAAGACATAAGTACTGCGGGAGTTTTTCAGACATCGAAGGATTCCCGCATTTCTTTTTCAGTATTCCCTGAACCTGTATGGACTATATTGGCTATTATGCCATCTCCTACAACAGACACAACAGGTCAGATATTTACTCCCCCCGCATCAACAAAGAACTCAGCATATAGAAATGATTTATACCATATTGCATCTGAGTTCGATGCTAAAAGACTTACCATTGAGGAATGGACAATAAATAGGAATAATCCATTTGAGGCAGGCTATGATGGAACGGTAATTTGCGATGCTCTTAAAGAGTATGCATATACTGCTCCTGCTAACTATTCTCCGCTAGGAACCAATACCATAGATAGAGAGATAGAGATAAGACCTGCTTTAAATCAAAAATTGGTTACTGTTTTTTGGGCTAAGAAACCTACGCCTATAACCTCTCTTGCTGATTTTATTGAGTTCCCTGACACAGCGTTTCAGACGTTGTTCAATAAGGCACTTCAATACATTTCGTATAAGCAAGGAGACCAAACAACACTTAATACAGTTACCAATCAAGATATTCAAATTTTACTCCAATCAATTCAATAATGGCAAGTTATAGATACGTAGCAAACGACATAAGGACTTCTTTGAATAAAGCATTTGATGATGCCGACATTAGGTTGATTCAGATATTGTATTGGATACAGGTTGTAGCCAATAGAATAAGAGTAAGTCAAAATGAAATAACTGAAAGCGGATTGTTTGTTTCTACATTCACAAGCGTTACCGTATCTACAGACACTAAAGGAAGGCACTACTTTGACTTACCTGCTCAGATAATGGATTTGCCTAATGAAAAGGGTGTTGTCTATATAACTTACAATTACGAAACAGGATGCTGTTGTGCAGGTGCTAACTTTGCTCAGACTTATTTTCAGCCTACACATGTATCTAAGCTGAGAACATTGTATATGGATGAGTACACTAAGCCAACAACCTCAAACCCATACTTTTATAGGATAGGAGACAAGTTTGACGGAGTAGATGTAAACAGAATTTATTTAGTTGGAACTGAGTGTATTAATGTTACAGATGTAGAGATAGCTATAAGATGTACTTTAGACCCATCTAGCGTATGTGATTTAGATGCACAGATTCCACTTCCTGACGAAAGAATAGAGGAACTAATGAAGGCGGTATTAGACCTTGGAAGGTTTGTAATGATGATGCCCGAAGAAAGGGTTAATCAAGGCTCGGATGAATCTTCTCCTGAGAGTCCACCCCCACCGCAGGTTCCCGAACCAATACAAATACAAGAACCTGAAAATAGACAGTAATGAATAGCAACGACTTTGTTAGCGTAAATCATATTTTAGCAGAAGTGTCCATGACTCTTGATGATGCCGAGTACAGAAAAGGATTTTCTATTGGTTGGTACACATCTAGAATCCAAGATGCTTTGCAAGAGTTGGCTTTTGATACCTTCTTCGATACCGTCACCATTGACAAAGACATGCCTAAAAAAACGCTGTCTCTAGAGCTTCCAAAAAATGTATTCAATATTCGTGAAATATATCTGTATAATGGTTCGTGTTGTTCGCCTAGCACTTCTCAGGTTGTTTGGTACAAAAGATTGTATAACAACAATGGAAAAGGAGAGGGGTACACTGCTAAGATTAAAGACCAAGGCAGCACGAGTGACGATGACCCGTTTTTACCGAACTCTTATAACTATAATTCGGCATTGGCTTATGTTGGTAATAAGTATTATGCAAATGTTCAGAATGGTTTATTAATGCTTTCATCGGAATGTGCAGCTTACGATAAGGTAAGGCTAGTAGTAAACGGAATGGGAACAGCTATAGGAGATACTCCAATAGTTCCTAGATTCTTTGAACGTGCCATTAACGACTACGTAGAAGAAAGATTCTACAATGCGATGAAGGCTAGAGAGATAAGAAAATACAGACCGCTTTGGAATGATGCTTTCTCAAGACTAAACGACCCAAGAGAGGGCAGTTGGAAGAAAGCTAGACTAAGAATTTCTAGTATGGATTCATGGGAAAAAGAATCTTACAATGAGTATATTAGTTCAATGTATCATAAATAATAAATAATAAATAAAATGTCAAAAGAATACGAGCCAAACTACAATACAAAAAGAAGACTTCCTAACAACGAAGACTTTCTTCCTTCTTTGTCAGAGGCTAATGGACTTTCTGCAAATAATCCCGTAGCTACTATAGCTGACACAAAGCAAACAATTAACGACAATTTAATTTTGGAGGGAACAACAAATGCATCTACCTCTCAAGCTATTTATGGAGTAAATATAATTACCACATCTACTGTTGCAGATTTAGCAACTAGGCTGCCCGAACCTGTTACGGGAAGAAGCACTGTATTTGTAAATAATTCATCTCTTCCAATATTGATTTTCCCTGCCGCTGTTGGGGGAGAAATAAATGGAGTGGTTGACGGATACGCTGAAATACCTCCCGATGGTAGAGCATACACTTTTTATTGCACTAGAAACCCTGTAACGGGAGCATGGACTTGGAGTCCTCCTGCCACAGCACAAATTAACATACCCGAAATATCTATAGCTCACACTAATGGCGTTGCCACAAATAACTATGGAGTAAATACATTTGGAACGGTTAGCAGTGTTGGAGTAGATGGTTCAGGAAATATGGTTTTAGGAGGAGAATGGGTAAGCGAGAATGACCCAACCACATTGACGAAAATTAAAGTTTATACTAACATACTACAGTCAGATGTTCCAACAGGAACAATCACTGTTGCACTTTTAACTGCTTATAAAACAGGAGCTTCTTCCGCTACTAGCGGGCAAAGAAACACCTTTAGTTTTAAAACAGCGGGGTATTCGGGAAGCTTTGCTCCTGTTGGTTCACTTAGCTCTCCACCCATAGTTGGAGATACAGACACACTTTATGACACGCAAAGTGGAAACCCTGTTTCTGTAGAGTTTACGCAGTTAGGTACAGGTGGAGCTTTTTCAAGGTATTACTATCAAATTGGAATATTCATGCCCGCATCAGCAGCTACTAAAACATATAAGTTCATAATAAACCTAGAGTATTTTTAAATAAACAATCATGAAAAAAAAGAAAAAATACCCAATGCTAAAAGTTAAAGACAAGATGTGCAAGAAGTGCAAGATGGGAATGTCTAAATGCGGTTGTGGTAAAAAAGGAAAAAAAGGATATTAAGATGGCAAAGTTAAACAAGGCTTCCATGTCTTGCAATAAGCCAAGAAAATCTCCAAACCCTAAAAAAAAGAAAGTTGTTAAAGCTTGTTCGGGGGGTAAAGAAAAGATAATTCACTTTGGCGCAACAGGATATGGACACAACTATTCTACCGCTGCTAGAAAATCTTTTAAAGCTAGACACAAATGTTCTAGTGCGAAAGATAAATTAACAGCTAGATATTGGGCGTGTAAGAATTTATGGGCAGGAAAGGGTGGCAGCACCAAAAGCAGTCCTAAAAATAGAAAAGGAAAGTACGGAGTTAAGAAAGTAGCAAAAGCAATTGCATGAAGCAAGTTCATCAACCACACGATATAAAGATATACGCTAAAGGAGCCAATAGAGACCTTGACGATGAGTTGATGGCTTTGGCTGAAGGTCAGTATATAGATGCGTGTAATATGCGTACCAATCCTATGGATGGGGATAATTCTGCCGCCAAAAAGATTAAAGGCGAAATAGAGTTATATCCAAACGTAGACAACCGTTGTAATATTGGCACAGGTTTGCCATTAACGACTACCTACGAAAGCATCGGGGTTGTAGAGATTAATCGTTATATCGTTGAGTTTTGGGCTGATGCTGCAGAAGTAGAGCCTTCCCTGATTAGGATAAACGGAAAGATAGTACTTATGAGTGCAGACTTTCCTATTCAAGCTAAATATCCGCTACAGATAGCAAAGAATGAATCTTGCATAGGTGGGGAAGTGTACATAACTGACTATAATGTAATTCCTATGATATTTAATGTCAAGGATTTACTAATTAATAGCGGGATAGATGTAGGTTCGGATTCAGGCTCTTGTACTACAAAGTATTTTGAAGAGTTTAATTTAGAAGAATCCCTTTTAGTTTTAACTAGAGCAGTAAACAGACCTGCATTTATAAAGCTTGGTCAATCAGGTAGTTACGATAAAATATTAGGAACTACGGGACTGAATGTAGGGTATGCTTCTTGGTCTTTTAGGTATGTTACAGCCGCAGGAGACAGAACAGCTTGGAGCGCACCAACTCCTTTGGTTCCTGTTATAAGGGCGTTATCTGATGGTTGCAGAAACTTTGAGTATATGCAAACCATATCTAAAGACCCTAATACAGCAGTACCTTCAACGTGGGGAGCGCACATAAAGTTTCGGATAAATAACGAAGACAATTATGATTTTATAGAAATTCGCAGGGATTCTTGGGATGCGGGTGGAGTGCTTGGTTCCCCACCATCTTCAGTTCTCGCAGGATTTGTGGATATATTAAATGGTCAGTTTGGGATATTAGACGTTTTAGACAAAGGTGGGTTCGAGGAAGTCTTGACAGTTGATGATGTTACCGAAGTTATGGTAGCACTAGAAAGAGCAAAAGCCATTAGGTACTTTGAGCAAAAGCTATACTTGATGAATATAGAGTATGGCAGTAGAGACATAGATTTCAAGGTATCCATGATTGGAGAAGATGATGGCACTGCCGCTTTCCCAACAATAGAGAATATTGGGAACGATGGTCATGCAGACCCCTATAAAGCTGCTTATCACAAATCAAATATGAGGGGTGAGCAAGAAGGATATGCCATTATACTTTGGGATGACCAAGGGCAATGGACTTATGCTCGTAAGATAGTTGGAGCAGAAAGCTATCCAAATCCAAGCAGAAGGTTTGAAACTAGCGCATTAACCGAAGGAACATCTTATAAAGGAACGGTAAAAGCAGCTAACGTAAATGGTCTTGTTTCTCAGACTCATGAGGTTTTTGACATGACTCAAGCCACAAAGAAAGAAGACCTTTGTTCTTTTAAAAACATTTTAGTTGGAGCAGGCTCAAAAAATATTCAAGGCGGTATTAGCGGAGTTAATTATATTGGTTGTGAGTTTCCTCCAACAAATGCTTTAGGAGCGGTAGATACCGATGAATTAGGAACAAGGCTATTTGAACCTACATCTCAAACAGGAACCTGTGGTACTGCTCAGGAATACGAGGCTCCCTCTTCAGGGATTGGTCACGACTATAGAATAAACCCATCTGTCCAAAACAGAAATGCAACACGAGCAATTGACAATTTCAGCTATGGATTTAACCCTACGTACTACTCTTTAGGGACAGCTTTTAAGGGAGTCAATGTAGATGATGCAGACTTCCCTAGTTGGGCTACTGCATTTTCAATAGTTAAAACTCCTTCAGCAGGTAGGATTGTTGCTCAAGGGTTAGGATTTTATAATTTGATTAATGGTGGCAAATCAGGAAATACTAGCAAAAAGACAGATAGACTTTCTGTTTATTTTCCCGATTTAGATGCTGAGACAGGAATAGACCCATTAGTAATAGAAGAAGTTAAATCAAATCCTGAAAACTTTAGATTAGAGCTTGTTGCTCCTTTAGGTTTTTTCTCTGAAATATTTTCTTTTGACAATGCTTTCGTAGGTAGAGCGCAAAGAACAGATATGATTTCTTATTGCAGAGTAATAAGAGACGACCAAAACGGAGCAAACACATCAATAAATCCTCAAGAAAGACCTGAAATGGGAATAAAAGATGACCCATTAAATCCTTTAGACCCTAATGGAGATAGGTATGTGGCTTTCGGAAAATGGAGGGCAAAGACTCAATTTAGCACAAAATTTCCTAACGGAACAGGTGGAGGGCAATACTTTCCCATTGCAAGTGTAATAGACAATACCGAACCAAATGTTTCTGTGCAGCCTTATTACACTTTTAACCTAAACACTGCTCTTTATAGAAATGCCGCACTTAGCGATATCCCTACTGTAGGTGGGGGATATACGTTCTACTCGCCCGATATTGGAGGAGTTCCTGTCGATGCTAGGAATTGGCACGAACCTGTTTATGCTGTAAACATTATAAGAGTAGATGCAGATATAGCAGACACCAATATCACTAACTATTTGTATGCGGGTCACTATCAAAACATTAATTCTCTTATTGGTATAAGTGACGGCTCTGATGAGCAAATATATCCGCTTGTTGATGAGAGGTGGGAAGACTGTATTCAAAAAATTAATGGTCAGACTCAGAACGCTTATGACCTTCTTGAAAGATTTGTTTGGGTAAAAGATGCATCGGGACAAGTAAGAAGATGGTTAAATACGGACAATACGGCTCCTGCTGCCCTTACTACAATATTGACCGCTATTCAAGCAGCAGGCTTTGCTAGTGTAACAGATGCATCGGGAACCTATAAAGTTTACGGTGTATATAAAAGCACTCAAGGTTCTGACTATACTGCGCCAACTTTTGATGTAGTTTTTACTTGGTTTAATACGTCATTTAATAAAGAAATATTTGTTCCTCAGAATGAATTTGAGATTTATGTAAGGTACGACAAAAGAATACCTATTAGGGTTTTTGGTGGAGATACATGGATAAACGAAAATACGTGGGCTTATAAAGACTTACAGTTTAAATCTGACAGAAGCGAAAAAAACCCTGTTGAAGGCTCGGCATTTTACTTGAACGCTCCTATGCCGTATAAAAACTATAATGTAAACGAAAGAGTTTTTATAGTAAATTCAGCAATAGGGACTAACAAGATACAGAACAAAAATAAATTCCAATTTTCAGACGGTTTAGGTTCTAATGCTGCTCATATCAGGCAGATGATTTTAATGTGGACAGCGGAAACAAGAATAAACCTGTCTTTCGCTTACAACAATGAAGCGGCTTTAGATACCACTCCAAATAGGGGTAGCGAATTTTACCCTTTGAAGAATTATATCATGCGACCTTACAATTGGAAAGATGAAGGAGATTCTTCTCCTGCTGATTGGATGAGCGAAAACAATATGGATGATAATTACACAGGCGCATACGGAAATGAGTACGTACTGTGGGAATACGGAGGCTTTAGATACAGACAAGTAGTAAATATTGATTATTCTAAAAGAAATGCAACAAGACAGTTTACCTCTGTTCCTCAAGTAGGATTTGAAGAGCAAAACTTATTTTGTACAAGAATTATTTGGTCTAACCCAAGACCTATTAATGTTCAGAACACTCCAACAGTAAGAACTTTCCCTGAAGACAATATATACGACTTAGATGATGGAACAGGTGAAATTAAATTCGCTTGGGATGCAGATTCAGCTAAAGGAAACAACTTGTATGCTCTTACTGACACAGGAGTAGCTTTATTGTTGGTAGATAAAAGAATACTTAGTGAAATAAACGCTAATGAGTTAGCTACGATTGGCTCTGATGTTGGTGGAATATTGAATACTTTATGGCTTGAAAGACAAATAGGAATGTCTGATGAGAATTGGAGGTCAGCCGCTGAATACAGCAACAGACTGTATTGGGTAAATGATGATTCTGCTTTTTCTCTAACCGCAAATACAGTTTCAGACATAGGCAGACAAGGTTATCACAGTAAGATATATCCTGAATACATAGAGAAAATGGAATCGGGCTATACTGATTTTGTTACAGGAGTTTATGATGTGCTTCACGATGAGTATTGGGTGAATTTCAAAAAGAAGCCTGTAGACATACCTAGCTATGAGTTTCAGTCAAGGCTGATGGTTGTAGATGATATTTATGGAGACGGTGCTTTTGGAGGCTCTAATTACGGAGTAAGTGACGGAGAAACAATAGAGTTATCTATTCTTCAAGATGTTGTTGGAGATATAGGCTTTGGTGTAATTTTAGGTGGAGCTTCAGGAACAATGCTTAGAAATAAAGTCTGCATTAAGGTAGCCACTACATCTCCTTTCCCTATAAGTATTTGGGGATTTATTGGAGCAACATTAACACTATTGGTTACGGTCAATCAAGGAGAGTGCTATTGTTTTGAAGCTGTTTTTGAAGAAACCGATGAAGATGATGAATCTATTATAATTGATAGTTGGCTGACTTCTGTGTGTCCAATAGAAGAATTTGGATGCCCTACTCTTGTTTGGCAAGAAAACACATCTTATTCGGCTACAAGAAAAGCAACCCTAGGTGCTTGGCAAGGAGGATTTGACTACAACTTCGATAGATACCTTTCGTTTGAGAACAAAACTTACGGAATGAGGGATTTGCAAACATTTCTGCTAGACGAAGGAAGGATAATTAATGGAAGTCAAATAAATGCTTTCGTAATTCAAGCTTCTGTCCCTGTTCAGTACAAAGACAAAGAATTTATTAGAATAAGAATAAACAGCGACAACAAGCCTGTTAAGGTTGAGTTCTTTGATGACCTACCTCAGCTACTAGCAGGAAATGTTCAAGCAGAGCTAGATACGGTAACAAATCCTCAAGCATTAAAGGATTATTACGGGTTTGAGCAGTTTATTCCAAGAAAGACTGCTGCACCTAAAAACAGGATGCAAGGTAGATTGTTAATTTTTAAGATTATTCATAACTTAGACGAGGACTTTAGAGTGTCTACAACAGACGTTCAATATAAGCTTCTGAAGTAAAAATATAAAGACATGTCAGGAATTTTTGATGCAATAGGAAAAATCGGAGGAAGTGTTTTAGAAAAAGCAGGCGATGTTTCAAAAGGGGTGGCAAAAGCTGCTGCAGGAGTTTCTGCACCTTATGCTGCTGCAGCTATCGGTGGCGTTCAAGCTATTGGTGGAGCTATTCAGCAAAGAAAAGCTGATAGAATGTTACCTCAAGCGGAAGACCCTGAAATGAGAAATGCACTAACTCAAGCTAGGAGAAAGCAGAGAGCCTTTCAGACAGGTACTGCTTTAGCTGCTGAAAGAAATGCACTAGCGAAACAGTTAGGTACAGGTCAGTCTCGAATGTTACGATACGGTGGTGGAGGCAGAAAAGGTCTTTTACAGATGCAAGAAGTATTCAATAAAGGAATGATGGGATTAGCTCAACAGTCTATGCAAGGGGAAACAGCAGCATCTGCACAAGCCAATAAACTGTTAGAAGGAATTAGCCAACGAAAATTAGACCTTCAAATGCAGAGATATGATACTGCACAAGCAAGGGCTGCTCAGAAAAAAGCGGCAGCAAATAGAAACTTAGGCTTGTTTTTAGGTAAAACTTTAGGTACAGGTCAAGAAGCAGAAGATGCCGATGTTAGTAATACTGCTAAGGTAAATCCTGTGGCATCGGCTGTTTCATCAACACCTGTAACTTATGAACAAACGCTCGAAGCAGCTAGATTGCCTAGTTATGGTGGTCAAAGGTATGCTCCTTATGTCCCTCCTACCTCAACTCCTGCTAATAAGGTGAATACGATGGGAGGGGTTCAAAGTGTTCTTGGTGGAATAGCAAATCAAGGTCAAGCTGCTGCAGACCTATTTAGAACATTTGGAACGGGACAATAAACAATTACAGAAATGGCTAAGAAAGACAGAAAAAAACAACGTCAAGAAAATAAAGAACTCAGAAAGATTTCGAGAGAAATGGGTTCTGCTATGGATGTTAAGCCTGCTCAAAAGCCTTCAACAGGCTCTCCTGTTTCTAGGGCGTTAGAGTCTACCAAGAAAGTAGCAGAAACCTTAAATACGCTAGATGGAGTTTATTTAGGTCAATCTAAAGGTTCTCCAATTTCAAAGCCATCTTCTAAGCTGCCACCTACCCCTAAAGATTCTACGGTAGGAGAAGAGGTAAATACAGGTCAAACTAAAGTCTCTAAAACGCCTAAGGAAAAACCAAGAGAAAAAAGACCAACAGGAATCGAAGTAGTAAGAAATCAAAGTAATAAAGAAGCACTAGCAAAAGAGCTAGGAAAGAAAGAAAGCGGGAATGTAGCCGCTCCCCCTCCCGACTCTGATAATCTTGCCTACAATGAGGATGAATTGCAAAGAATTAAGGAAGAAGAGGAAGTTAGAAAAGATATGGAATACCATGAAGTTCCTTCTTCAGGAGATGCAGAGTCTGTAAAAATTATTGACGAAGCAATAAATGGTGAGAAAACAAAAGCACCTATAGATATTAATAAACCATTAAATGATGAAGCAGGAGAACTTGCTGACCAAGAAAATGCTTTTCAGAAAGTCTTTAATAAGGGAAAAGATGTTATAAACAATGGAGTCTCAGCAGTAGGAGAATTATTTGATGGAGAGTCGCCTGATTCTAAAATTACAAAAGAACAAATTACAGCCGCAGGAGAAGATGTAATCAATAATTTAGTAAACAGCGGTTTTCAGGGAGAAGATGCAGAAGCTAATTTAAAAATGTTAGGTGAAATAGCTAAAAGACAAAAGACTGCAAAGCGTGAGCCTGCAATAATTGAACAGCTAGGATATAAAGATTACTTTCCTACAGGTCAACAACCTATAGCTGTTGGCTCTTATAGTAGAAAGACTCTTGGTTCGGGGAATATATATGCTGCTTCGGGGTTGACGGTTCCTATGGCTATTGTAGATGCTAGAAGCAGAGCGATAAGTGCAGAAGCAAAAGCGCAAGCTAAAAAAGTTTCAAAACTATTAGAGCAGTCTTGGGCTGTTCCCGCTCAGTATCAACCTAGAATGGATTCTCTTGCTAGAGATTATTTTGAAAAATATGGGAAGGCTGTAAATTGGGATTATAGTTTATTAACAGACCCTACATCAGCAATTGCAAGAAAATTCAAAGAAGAAGGGGTAAGGCTTTCGTTATTTGAAAAGCAAGTTAATGATATTGAAACAAGGGCTGATAAAATACTAAAACAATCCATAGGAAAAGATTCTTCTGCAATAGACGTTCCTAAAGAAGTTTTAGATGCCATTTATCAATGGAAAGAAGGAATGACTGATTTAGAAGGGCTTATGAATAACAAAAAGTTTGGAGAAATAACCACTCTTCTTAAATCTTACGACAACATGACCTATTATGCTCAACAGCAAGCTACCGCTGTTAAAGGGCAGATGGACAAGTTTTTAATCAAAGATGCAGACATAACTAGCTCAGAACAAGCCGCTTCAATTAATGATGCTCTAGAAACAATAACTAAAGGTGCAGATTCTGATAATATGGCTTACGCTTATCGAAAACTAATAGACCCTACTAGATTGAGAGCTATGGCTGAAGGAATTTATCAGACTCATGTTTTTAATCCTGATATTACGCTAGAAATGACTGAAGACTACCTTGCGGCTCAATTTGGCAGTCAAATAGATGTAGAGACATTTAAAAATTCTCATGGGAACCTCAAGAGAGCAAAATTTGGATACGAAAAGCAAAAAGATAGAAAACACTTTGAAACTCTTGGTAATAACTACATAAAAAACCAAGATGCATTTATTTCTGCAGCTTCAAGTGGAAAAAATTTGAGTACTATTCAAGGAATGGGTGCAGGACTCAATAATTTAAAAACAGGTGATAACGTGATAGGCAGAACTACTTATCAAAAATCTGTCCCTACAAATGTAATTGCAGGAGACATGATGATGAAAACCTCTACGGCTGCTCAAGCTGATGGCAAACCCAAATGGATACCTTTGGGCGAATACAAATCTTATATTCAAACGATTGCTCAAGATGAAAGAGATGAGACTCAAAAAGCTATTTTAGGAATTGATGAAACTCAGACAATTTCTGCAAAAACAAATGCTATTCTTCATACTTATGCGACTAAAGATGGCGATATATTAGAATACAATAAGGGAGCAAGCTCTGAAGATTATCAACCTGCAATAATAGAAGAATTTAGCTCATTTCAGGCAGCAGAAGAGTTAGAGGGAAAATATTTGGTTGTTTACGATGACGGAGGAGAGGTTAAAAAACACATTCGGATAAGCGATGGGACTCACACAGCAGATGCAACAAAAGTAAAGGCTTTTAAGAAAAAAAATCCCGATGCCCAAGAAGCTGAAAACATTAAAGTAACAAAAGATATACCTTTAACAGGAAGGACTCCAGTTAACTTTGATGTAAAAGGAAGAAGTCTTTTTATTGAAGTGAATCAAGAAGGAACAGAAGTTAGTGGAATACCCGAAGCAGAAGCAGAACAAGAGATAAACTATAGTGACTTATAAAAAATACAAGTTATGAATGAAAAAGTCTTGAAGGACTTATATAATAGAGCTAAATCAAAAGGGTATCAAAAGTCTGAAAACGAATTTAGACAACTCCTTTATTCTAACTCTGATGTTTTTTCGGATAATTACAAATACGTTCAGGGGAAAGGGTATAAAAAATCTGAAAATGATTTTAAGTCTCTTATTGGTTTTGAAACTAAAGAAGTAGCTCCCGCTGTAGAAAAAGTAGCAACAGAAGAAGTTGCACAGCAGATTGCAACTCCTGAAATAGCTTCTACGGTAGCAACAGAAACTACGACTCCTGAGACTCCAACTATTCAAGCACCTGCCCTAACTCCCGAACCCGCTGCTGAGACTCCCCCTTGGACAATGGAGAAAGGTTTTGAGCAAATGAAGGAGCAAGAGACTCAAACCGACAAAGAAGCCTTTAAACAAGCTACAACACCCGCTGTTGAGCCTGTTGCTGATGCTGTAACTCCACTCAAGCAAGAAGAGCCTAAGACTTTGGCAGGATTATCAGAAAAGATAGAAGCACAAAAAGAAATATTTACAACTCCTGAAGAAGATGAAAAATTAGAGCAAAGAGGAGAGCCTTGGGTTGAAGGAAGAGATGTTGGAGTATATAATGTTAACGCTCCTTTTCCATCTAAAAACTACTTTGACAATGAAGAACAGCTAAAACAGTCTGAGTACGACAACACTTCTGCAACTTCAATGTATGAAGACGTTTTTAAAGACTTGCTTTCTGATGAAAATTCAAATAAACTAATGAAGGCTGTTGAAGGTAATTTAGCAACTTCCACTCAAGCTTTAGAGATAGCGGAACAGGAGCAAAAGGAAAACCCGACAAAAGAAGGTTATGCCAAATATTCTACGGCTTTTAATCAATATAAAAAAGATTTTGAATCATACAATTCTGCCGCTAGAACCGTAAGCGAGACAATGCAAAAAAAATACGGTGAAGTTTGGTCTATGTCTGCTAAAGATTTAAGTTCTAGGTTAAAACGAACAAGAACTACTCATGAAGACAATAATTGGACTTACTTAAATGCATTTGAAAAAAGAGTTATAGATAATTATGTTGGATTTTTGCAACAAAAAGACCCTAGCTTTGGTTACGAATATAAAAAAATGGATGGCTCAGAAGAGCTTGTAACTATTAGTGATTATGAATCAAGAGAGGATTTTGAAAACGCAATAAGAGACGGGCAGATAGCCAAGAACGAACAGGTAGTAGGTTGGACAGATGGAGATAAAAAAAATCCTGAAGGTTCGGCTATAACTAAAGAAGTGTACAAGCCGCTTTTTGGTGAGTCTTTGGATGAAAAATTTGAATTTTATGGAAAAGCCTTTGCTCATCAAAAAGACCTTTTAAATGCTTCGGCTAAACAAGAAAAACAAAAAGCTTTATACGAAATAAAAGACCCAAAAAAAAGAGAAGAAGCTTTATCCGCAATAGATGCTAAATATGACGGATACAAAATGCTTGTAAACAAAAGTCTAGCTAATTTTTATGATGAAAAATTTGGGTATTGGTTAGATAAATCTGAAGAAGTTGCTCAAAAACAACGAGAAGAAATTATTGAAAATGAAATTTGGCAAGAACAGATTGATAAAAAGGACAAAGCGGCTAGAGAAGCAGGAGGGTTGGCTTGGTTGGACAATTGGGCTTTAAACAATGTAGCTAGACCCGTTACAGGAGCAGTAAGTAATGTTTTGGGTGGTATTGCAACTTTGCCAAGAACTCTAGGGGTAAGTGCTAAAGGAATTAGAGATTTGACAGACTCTCCTGAACTTGCGAGTTTTTTTAACACTTGGAACGATTCGGCTGATGAGTATTTGAGTTCGGCTAATACTATTGATAAATACTACCCCACTAGATTAACGCAGTCATATAATGATGACGGAAGCATTAATTGGGCGGCAATGCGCCACAAAGCCGCAATAGCAGGAGCAGATATGGGCATGCTTCTTACGGGAACGGGATTATTAAGTAAGTCTAAAATGCTGTCGAAGCTTCCTGTTAAGTTAAAAAGCCCTTCAGCAATGGTGGCTGTTTCTTTTGTTCAGCAACACCAAAGAAACTACATGACCGCTAAAGATAATGGTCTTACTGATGCTCAGGCTTCAGGCTATGCTCTTCCGTTAACTATGACTACATCTATTTTGGAATTAGTGTCTCCTAACAGACTTATTTCAGGAAAGTTAAATCCTACAAGATTCATAACAAAAGAATCTGCAAAAATGTTAGCAAAGGGCGTAAGTAGAAAAGCTGCTCTTGGCACAGCATTTAAGATGTGGGCTAAAGAAATAGGTGCAGAAAATTTGCAGGAAGTCATGCAGGGATTGTCTGAGGCTTATGCAAACAAGATGGCAAACATGGTTATGGGCGAAGACTTGTTCCATGAAGATTTTGGTTCAGATGAGTTTGTAGAAACAATTCTTGTTACAACTTTTCTTACAGGAGCATTGGGTGGAGCAAGAGTATCGGGCATGGCTATCGGTAAAAAGAATGATAAGCTTAGGTCAGCAGCCATACTTAACTCTATAGAAAACATTGATAGAACTAAAAAATCAATAGAAAATCTTCAAAAAAATGGTTCTATTACAGAAGAGGAAGCGTTGTTTGCTATTCAAAATTTAAAAGAGTCTGAGGCTATATTTAAGGGTATGCCTAAAAAGCTAGACGAAAATCAAAAAATTCAGCTATTCAGCCTTATTGAAGCAAAAAGAGCAATAGAACTCAACAGAAAAGATGCTTATGTTGACCCTGCTTTAAAAGAAGAAGCAGACAAGGAGTACAATAAGACAATTGATGGAATTAATAATCAAATTAGCGAAATTACATCTCAGTCAATAAGAAAAACAGACGGTCAAGCTCAATGGTTTGGTTCTGATTTTAATGAGCGAGTAGAAACTGTGTCTAAAAAGTTAGATGACAATTACGGAAGTCTTGAAGCTTTGTCTTTTGAAGAAAAAGAATTTTATTCAGAAAATCAAGAGGAGATAGAAACTAGAAGGTCTGAAATCTTAGAGGAAGAGCCTGTAGCTGCTGAGGGAATAAAAGTTGGAGAAACAGTTAAAGTCAACACCAAGAAAAATGGTGAAGTAGAAATAACTGAAGATTTAGGAGATAAGGTTAAGCTTAAAGACGGAAGAACGGTTAAGAAAGATAATGTCGAAGCAATAGAGAAGGAAGAAGTAACTCCTGAAGTAACTCCTGCTGAAACAGTAGAAGCCGCTCCCGAAGTAACTCCTGAAGTAACTCCTGAAGAAGCAGTAACTCCTGAAGAAGCAGTAACTCCCGAAGCAGAAGCAACAGAAGAAGTAACAGAAGAAGTAACTCCCGAAGTTTCAGAAATAGAAAAGCCTGAAGGTTGGACTAACAAAATAGCTAATCTTACTAAAAAGTTTATTGAAGCAAAAAGAGGAAGACAAAAGAAAGAAGCTAGAAAAAAATTAGTAGCCGCTATCGGGAAAAAGAAACTTCAAGTCAATAAAGCTGTAGCATATTATGAATCATTAGGGTCTAAAATTCAGGAGGCAGAAGGAACAGCCGCAGCAGAGGGAGTAACTGAAGTAACTCC
>Ga0209425_10000802_pt1 | contig 37505 bp, 38 predicted proteins | sample COG_05_FD_184749 | JGI IMG/M metagenome (GOLD analysis project Ga0209425, IMG submission 184749) | Pelagic Microbial community sample from North Sea - COGITO 998_met_05 (SPAdes) (version 2) | ecosystem: Environmental > Aquatic > Marine > Neritic zone/Coastal water | place: Helgoland, sampling...
ATTGTCAATTCCAAGAAATCCATTTTTATTAGAAAGATATTTCAATTTTATTTAAATATTTTTGAGAAATTTTTTCTCGTTCTATTTTTCCAATCACCTTTATGGTAGGCATCACTTGCAATTAAAGGTAAAACACTAGTTGCTTCCGCAAAAACCATCTGTTCTTTTGTAATATCAACCTTACCCCAAGAACTTGCCTCTTTTAAAGTAGAGCTACTGCATGCACCATCTCTAGAGTCCGCTACTGTGATTTGAACTGCATATTTATGCATTTCAACTTCTTTATTTAAAAGTTCAGCACAAATAACGGTATCTTGAACAAAATTTTTTGGAACCCCACCACCAATCATAAATAAGCCAGAACCTTTTGATTGAATCTTTATTTCTGTTAGTTCACGTAATTCTCGAATAGAGTCGATAGTTATATGGTTTTTTGGATTATTCTCTTGATGTACTACCAAACCAAAACCAGCGCTTGAGTCTGTAAATGCTGGACAAAATATAGGCACATTATTGTCGTATGCTGTTTCAATAAGAGAATCTTTCTTTTTAGAGTGTTTTTTCAAATATTTTCCCATTTCGTAAATAAATTCTCTTGAAGTATAACTTTTTGGTTCTAAAGCATCTGCTATTTCACATATTTTTCGATCACATTCTTGTAGCTCTTCTTCATCAATATATGTGTCATAAATTCTATCTATATAATTTTTTCTTAATTCAGTATCATCTTGAAACTGTGACCCTTGGTAATGTTTAAAACCTAAAGCTTCAAAAAAATCCATATCAACTATTGAAGCTCCAGTTGCAATAATTGCATCAACCATATTGTATTTAACTAAATCTTTGTAAATATTCATGCATCCTGCTGCAGACGTTGACCCTGCAAGTGTTAAGAAAATAGTACAATCTTTATCTTGAATCATTTCATTATAAATGCTGGCTGCATTAGCAGTTTCTCTTGAAACAAAAGACATTTTTTCCATAGATGAAATAATCTTTCTTGCATCAAACGAAGTAATATCGATGTGCTCAACTGGATTTTGTAAGAATTGTTTTTTGCTATTATGAGTTAAATTTTTGTTTTCTGACATTAAGCAACTAATATACCTTTATTGCTGTCTTTATTATACAGTGTCATTATAGGTTCGTCTTCAACTTCATAGATCTCATTTGAATAAAAACCATTAAACTGAGTTCTGAAAGTTAACCCATAAGCACCAAGTTGCCCTAATTCTATATAATCATTTTCTTTAATATTGTTTGGAAGCAAAAATGGTCCCTTCATATAGTCCATACTATCACAAGTAGGTCCATAAAAATTGAAAGCAGTTAATTTTTTTGAAACTATTTTTCCATTTTTAATTAATCTAGAAGGATAAACTATATTGGGTGTTCCAGCATCAAAAAGAGTCCCGTACGTTCCATCATTTATATAAAGTTTTTGTTTTTTTCTAAGGTTTACCCTCACAATTGTTGACCCACTTTCAGCAACCAGTGCTCTACCAGGTTCACATAATATTTGAGGAAGCTTTTCTAATTTTAAATTTATCAATCCTTTTTTTATTTCTTCAAAATAACTATCTAAAGACTGAGGTACAAGATCAGGATAAATTGCAGGAAACCCACCTCCAACATTAATAAAGTCAGGAATAATTTTTGTTTTTCGTATTATGTTTCCTATATCTGCAATTCCTTTTGAATAAGAAATAGGGTGCATACACTGAGAACCTACATGAAAGCTTAATCCTATCTTTTTTGCATATTGTTTTGTTAACCTTAATAAACCAATTGCCTCAGATATTAATGCTCCAAATTTTTTAGATAGATCTATTTCAGCATGTTCATTTGAAACTGCTACCCTTACAAATAACTCAAGATCTTTTGCTTGGTTAGTTGTTTCAATAATTTTTATTAGTTCATCTTTGGTATCTAAAGAAAAGGTTTTTACATCATGATTAAAATAGGCTTCTCTAATATTCTCTCTACTTTTCACTGTGTGCATGTATGAGCATTTAGCATTAGGGTCAATTGCTCTTATATCTTTAATTTCTTGAATGGAGGCCACATCAAAGTTTTTGATCCCATTATCTACTATCATTTTTAAGATTTCAGGATGTGGATTAGTTTTTACTGCATATAATACCTTACCAGGAAAGTTATTTTGAAAATATTTAGAAGCTAATTGTATTGATTTTTTTCTAATACAATAAATAGGCTGCTCTGGTTTCAATTGATTTATGAGTTCATCAACTGATTTAAATTTTTGCATTTATATGTCCCCAAAAAAATTTAACAAAAAAAAGTTTTTAATTACTTAAAAACTTTCATATAAATCATGCAATTAAGGTAATACTTAATTAATGTAAAGCAAATAATTGGTGTTGAAATTACCAGATAAAGCACCATATATGTATTATGGTTGAAACAGCTAATTTAAAAAAACTCAGTGATTTTGATAACAAATCGCTATTAATTGTAGATGATGATAACCCTTTTAGAGATAGACTTGCTAGAGCAATGGAAAAAAAAGGTTTTGAGGTTTTTCAAGCTGAAGGTGTAAAAAAAGGTATTCAATCAGTTATAGAAAAAAAACCATGTTTTGCTGTAGTTGATTTAAGACTAGCTGATGGAAATGGACTTGAGGTAGTCAAACAAATACAAATTTCTAACCCTAACAGTAGAATTATTATGCTAACTGGTTATGGTAATATACCAACAGCAGTAGCCGCGATTAAAGAGGGTGCAATTGATTATCTTGCTAAACCAGCTGATGCTGATGATGTTGAGAAAGCTTTATTAGCAGATCCAGAAAAGAAAGCTGAACCACCAGAAAATCCAATGTCAGCAGATAGGGTTAAGTGGGAACATATTCATAGAGTGTTTGAATTATGTAATAGAAATGTTTCTGAAACAGCTAGAAGACTTAAAATGCATAGAAGAACTTTGCAGAGAATTCTATCTAAAAGATCTCCTAGATAAATTTTCTAAGTTTAATAATTTTTTTAGTCAATATTGCTAATAGACAGATTTTAAATAATTCAGCAAATAAAAAAGGCGCAACTCCTAATTCTATCACAGGTTTATCCCATCCTATTAAAGTCCCAAGCCAAAGGATTCCAAATAAATATATTGTTGAAACTGAAAATACTAATTTACTAAAAACTATAAAAATATTTTTTTTTAAATTTAAATATCCTGCAAAAAATACTGCAAATAAAAAACCAATTAAATAACCCATTGTTGGGCCTGTAAAATAAATTAAACCCACACCTTTTTCAGGCGAATTAGAAAATACTGGTATTCCAATAATTCCCTCAAGAAGATAAGCTGCAACTGTTGCTAGGCCTATTTTGTATCCAAAAGCCAATCCTAAAAAAAGAACAACAAAAGTCTGCATGGTCATTGGCACTGGATAAAATGGTATTTTTATTTTAGCAGAAACAGTTAAAATCATTGTTCCTAAAAATATTAGCACAAATGTTTTTAAAACTTTTTGAATTGAAATTGCTTTTAGAGTATCCATTAATCTAAATTTACTATTTATTATAATAATAATCTAGTTTTTTATTAACCTAAGAAAAACATCCTCTAAATCACCATCGTCAGTAGATATATCTATTATTTTAACGTTATTTTCCTTAATTAGATTAATTAATTCCCCAATATCAGTTTTACTTTTTTCATAGGACACACATATCTGATTATCAGATTTTGATATTACTTTTAAAGAATCTAACTTGTTATCTTTAATATCGATTATTTTATCTGTTTTAAAAGTTACCTTTTTTGTTAGAATTCTATCTAATAGATTCTTTGTACTATCTAAAGCAACTATATTTCCTTTATTAAGAATAGCTATTCGATCGCACATTTCTTCAGCTTCCTCAAGATAATGTGTTGTTAAAATAATAGTTACACCAAGATCGTTAAGTAGCCTGACATTCATCCATAAATTTTGTCTTAATTCTACATCAACACCAGCCGTAGGCTCATCCAAAAAAACTATTGGAGGCTGATGCACTAGAGCTTTAGCCATTAATAGTCTTCTTTTCATTCCACCAGATAAACTTCTAGCATAGCTATTAGCTTGCTTTTCTAAAGATACTAATTTTAGAATAGTATCTGTGATTCTATCTTTTTCTTTAACTCCATAAAGACCTGCCTGTAATTCTAATAATTTTTTTGGACTAAAAAATGGATCAAGATTTACTTCTTGTGGAACTATTCCAACTGAAGCTCTAACCTGCCTTGAATTCTTATCCAAGTCAAAACCCCATACGTTTACTTGCCCTGCAGTTTTTATTACTGTTCCAGCTAAAATATTTATAAATGTTGTTTTACCAGCACCATTAGGACCAAGAAGACCAAAAATTTCCCCTTCTTTCACGTCCAAGTTTAAATTATTCAATGCATGGTTATCTTCAGCCTTTTTATTATAATAAATTTTTTTTAAGTTTTTAACAGAAAGTATATTTTTTTTCTCCATGGGCACTAATACATTTATAATATTTAAAATAATTAAGATAATATTATTAAATGAATAAAATAAAAAAAACAGACCATTTTTATTTAATCGATGGCTCTGGTTATATTTTTAGGGCTTATTATGCACTACCACCTTTAACAAGAAAAAGTGATGGTCTTCCAGTAGGAGCAGTCAGTGGTTTTTGTAGTATGTTATTTAAATTATTAGAAGATTCTAAGTCTAATGAAAATCTTCAAAAGCCAACACACTTTGCGGTAATTTTTGACTCAGCAAGAAAAACTTTTAGAAATGAAATTTATAAAGATTACAAAGCAAATAGGTCTGAAGCACCAGATGATTTAGCTCCACAGTTTGAATATATCAGAAAGTCAGTTACTGCCTTTAATTTACCATCTGTAGATCTTCCAAATTATGAAGCAGATGATTTACTAGCAACTTATGCAGAAAAAATTTTAGCAAAGGGTGCAAAAGTAACAATTGTATCTTCTGATAAAGATTTGATGCAATTATATAAAAAAAATGTTCGTTTGTTTGATCCTATGAAAAACAAATTTATAACTCCAGAAGATATAGCAGCTAAATTTGGAGTAGGCCCAGAAAAAGTTATTGATGTTCAATCATTAGCTGGTGATAGTAGCGATAATGTTCCTGGAGTTCCAGGCATAGGAGTTAAGACTGCTGCAGAACTAATTAATAAATATGGCACATTGGAAAAGTTGTTAGATAATGCAAAAGAAATAAAGCAAAATAAAAGAAGAGAAACACTTATAGAAAATAAAGATAAAGCAATCATTAGTAAAAAATTAGTTACATTAATGAAAGATGCTCCTGTTGAAAGAAAGATAGAAGAATTTCAACTAAAAGAGATCGATAAAGACAAGTTATATAAATTTCTAAGAGAAATGGAGTTCAATAGACTTCTTAGTTCTGTCATTTCAGCATATGGAGAGCCTGAATTAAATGAAACTATAAAAGAAGAAAAAGTAGAAAAAAAACAACAAAATATAAATAAAAAAAATTATTATTTAATTACTAGTGAAAAAGAAATAGATCATTGGATTAACGAAGCAGAGGAAGCCGGAGAGATAGCAATTGATACCGAAACTAGTTCACTAGATGCGCATCAAACAGACTTAGTAGGCATTTCATTAAGCACAAAGATTGGAAAAGCTTGCTATATCCCGATAGGTCACAAGTTTAAAGGATGTTTAAAAAAAGAGGCAGTAATTAAAAAATTAAAACCACTTTTAGAGGACACGAGCGTAAAAAAAATTGGTCAAAATATTAAGTTTGATTTTATTGTTTTATTTAAACAAGGGATAAACATGAATTCAATGGAAGATACAATGTTGATGTCTTATGTGTTAGATGCTGGAAAAAATAGACATAACATGGACACTTTATCCGAGATTCACCTGCAACATAAAACAATTTCATTTAAAGAAATTGTTGGTACAGGAAAAAAAGAGATAAATTTTAGTGATGTAGAGTTGGATAAGGCCATGGAGTATGCTGCCGAAGATGCCGATATTACTTATAGATTATATAAACTGTTTAGTAAAAATTTAAAACTAGAAAAATTAACTAATATTTATGAAATTTTTGAAAAACCTTTAATTAAGATATTAGCATTTATGGAAATAAAAGGAATAAAAGTTGATAATAAATTTTTAAAAACGTTATCTGAAAAATTTGAGAAAAAGATTAAAAAATTAGAAAAAGAAATTTTTAAAATTTCAAAAAAAAAATTTAATATTGCTTCACCAAAACAATTAGGTGAAATTATTTATAATGATTTAAAAATTGCAGTGCTTAAAAAAACGAAAAAAGGAAGCTTTGCAACAAATGCAGGTGTTCTCGAGGATTTAGCATTTAAGGGTCATAAATTTCCCCAACTAGTTTTAGATTGGCGACAAATGTCTAAACTAAAAAATACATATTCAGATGCTTTGCCTGAACACATTAATCCAAATACAAAACGAGTTCATACTTCATTTCTTTTAGCTGCAACAACAACAGGAAGACTTGCTTCTAGTGACCCAAATTTGCAAAACATTCCTATTAAATCAGAAGATGGAAGAGATATAAGGAAAGCATTCACTGCTGAAAAAGGATTTACATTAATTTCAGCTGACTATAATCAAATTGAAATGAGAATTTTGGCAGATCTAGCTGACGTTAAAGAGTTAAAAAAAGCATTTAAGAAAAATGAAGACATTCACTCATTAACAGCAAGTCAAGTATTTGATGTTGATATAAAAAAAGTTGATCAAGATATGAGGCGAAAGGCCAAAGCAATTAATTTTGGTATAATTTATGGAATTTCTCAATATGGATTGGCCAAACAAATTAATATATCGAATCATGAAGCAGATAAATTTTTAAATGCTTACTTTTCAAAATTTCCAGAAATAAAAGTTTACATGGATGATACTATTAAATTTTGTAGAAAGAGTGGTTATGTAAATAATATTTTTGGACGTAGATCTCATTTTAATGGAATTAATGATAAGAATTTTAATGTTAGGAATTTTCAAGAAAGAGCATCAATAAACGCACCCATTCAAGGATCCGCTTCTGAAATAATGAGACTTGCAATGATTAGACTCGATAAAAAATTTAGAAGTTTAGAAAATAATAAGTCAAAAATATTACTTCAAATACATGATGAGCTAATTTTTGAAGTTCCAGAAAAAGAGGTAAAAACTATAACTAAGATAATTCAAGATGAAATGACCAGTGTTACAGAAAGTGATTTACATTCATTTTCAACTTCTCTAACAGTGGATGTGAATACAGGGGATAATTGGGGAATACTTCATTAATTTAAGAGCATTGCCTAAATTAGAACAATTTAGTATTTTTAAAGTAGTTTATGCATAGACAAACAGTAGCACTAATTGATGATGATAGAAATATCCTTACAAGCATAAGTATAGCACTTGAAAAAGAAGGATTTAATGTTCAAACCTATATTGATGGAGAGAGTGCATTGATTGGATTGACTAGAACACCACCAGATTTAGCAGTCATTGATATTAAAATGCCAAAAATGGATGGTGAAGAACTTTTAAAGAAATTAAGAAAAAAAACTTCACTACCAGTAATTTTTTTAACATCTAAAGATGATGAGATAGATGAATTGTTAGGATTAAAATTAGGTGCGGATGATTTTATGAAAAAATCAGGAGGGTTTTCCACAAAAGTTTTAATTGAGAGAATTAGAGTTCAACTAAGAAAAAAAGATATTAATGTAAATCTTGAAGAAACAAAAAATATTATATCTCATGGTAAACTTAAACTTGATCCTTCACAACTTGAGTGCGAATGGAACAATAAACAATTACCAGATAAATTAACCACAACAGAGTTTTTAATAGTTAAAGAGTTAGCTAAGAGACCAGGAATAATTAAAGAAAGGGCACAATTAATGGATATTGCCTATAGAGAAGATACGGATATTGAAGATAGAACTATAGATAGCCATGTTAAGAGGATTAGAAAAAAATTTAAAAAGGTTGATCCTGAATTCACTGCAATTGAAACAAGGTATGGCAGTGGATACAGATGGAATGTTAGCTAATGTTCAACGATTTTCTTAAAAGTTTATCTATTTTAAAAAAATTTTTATTTATCAATTTAGTAGTTTTTTTAGTTATTGGAGGTTTAACTCTTGTATATATTGGCAATGTAAAACCTAATTTAATAAAAAATAAAAAAAGTAAACATATACAAATAATAGACAACACAACTGAGCATATTTTAAGACTTAATATAAAATTTGAAGAAGAGGATATTAGAAGATTTTTATTTTCAACAAGGTTTTTGTTTCAAAACTTAGATAGAGTTATTTTATTTGATAACCAATTTAATTTAGTTGGAGATACTGATACATTAGATTTAGACCCAAGGTCTTTCTCTAATAGACTAGACATAGTACAGTTAGAAATTTTAGATAAAGAAAAAAGTAAAAGAATTACCGAAACAAAAAATATAAATAAAGAAAAAACAATTTCCTTAAAAGATATTTTGACCAATTATTCTTGGTCGAAAGATTATGGAAAAGCGTTTACTTTTACGGAAGAAGGATATGATAAATTTCTATTAACAACTGTAAAAAATATTACATTAGATGGAAATAATATTGGTTATTTGGCAATATCAGAAAATGCTAATGATATAAGAGCTGCGATTAATGAAAGAAAAACTTTTATATTAAGAACTGCAATTTTTATAGGAATAGTAATTTTTGTTTTTTCTTTTGTTTTAAATAGATATTTTCTTAAGCCTATAAAAAATTTGGTTACTTATACAAAAACAATAAAAGAAAAAAATAAAAAAAAAATAAATATAAATGAACTAAAAAGCAGAAATGATGAACTAGGTGCATTGTCAAATTCACTAGATGACATGACAAATGAACTTCAAAAAAGAATTTCTCATGCAGAAAATTTTTCAACAGATTTAGTTCATGAAATTAGAAATCCATTAACCTCGTTAAAAAGTGCCTCTGAAATACTTCATGAAACAGAAAATCAAGAACAAAGAGCCAAATTAATTGATATTCTTAATCATGATGTACAAAGAATTGAAAGATTAATTACAGATTACTCTCAAATGCTAAAAGATGAGGTTGCCTTAAGCAAAGAAAAAATGAAAAAAATTGACCTAAAATTGATCGCAAAATCAGTAGTTGATGATTTTAATAGTATTTATGAGGCAAAAAGAGGTATTAAAATAATTTTGCAAGACCCAAACGATCAAGATGAGTGTATTATTAATGGAATAGAAAATAGAGTTGAGCAAATAATTGCTAATTTATTAGATAATTCAATTTCGTTCAGCGATAATAATAAAAAGATCTTAGTTGAGATCTCAAAAAATGAGAGAAGTAAAATAATATTAAAAGTTATTGACGAAGGTAAGGGCTTTAAAGAAACAAATACCCAAAAAATTTTTAATAGATTTTATAGCAATAGGCCTGATAATTTTGGTGAACATTCTGGCTTAGGGTTAAATATTGTTAAAAACCTTGTAGATTTACATGGAGCTACTATTCGCGCTTCAAATAACCTTATACAGAAAGGTGCAAATGTTGAGATTGAGTTTCCTAAAGTCTAATCATAAGTTGATTAATTAATTTTTTCTTATATAAAAACGTCCAATGAATGATTTTAAAGTAAAGGACATATCGCTAGCAGAGTTTGGAAGAAAAGAAATTTCTATAGCAGAAAGTGAAATGCCAGGACTAATGGCATTAAGAGAAGAGTACTCTGGGAAGAAACCTCTAAAAGGAGCAAAAATTTTAGGATGTCTTCATATGACAATTCAAACAGCTGTTTTAATTGAAACATTAGTAAATCTTGGAGCAGAAGTTAGATGGTCTTCTTGTAATATTTTTTCAACACAAGATCATGCAGCTTCTGCAATAGCCAAAGAGGGAATTCCTGTTTTTGCTTGGAAGGGTGAGACAGAGGAAGAATACTTGTGGTGCATTAAGCAAACAATTGAGGGAAAAAAAGATTGGCAAGCAAACATGTTATTAGATGATGGAGGAGATTTAACCGCTATTATGCACAACGAATATAAGGATTTATTAAAGAATGTTAAAGGTGTTTCAGAGGAAACAACAACTGGAATTAAAGCATTAAATAAAATGGAAAAAGAGGGTGGTTTATTGATACCAGCAATTAATGTTAATGATTCTGTAACAAAATCAAAATTTGATAATTTATATGGATGCAGAGAAAGTTTAGTTGATGGAATTAGAAGAGCAACAGATGTTATGATGTCAGGCAAAGTTGCAATTGTTGCTGGTTTTGGTGATGTTGGAAAAGGTAGTGCTGCATCATTAAGACAAAGTGGTGCAAGAGTTATGGTTACAGAAGCAGACCCCATTTGTGCACTTCAGGCAGCAATGGAAGGTTATGAAGTAGTTTTAATGGATGAAGCAATCAGTAAAGCTGACATTGTTGTAACAGCCACAGGAAATAAAGATATTGTTACAGCGGATCATATGAGAAATATGAAAGATAGAGCAATATTATGTAATATTGGTCACTTTGATAATGAAATTCAAGTTGATGCTTTAAAAAACTACAAATGGACTGAAGTTAAGCCAGAAGTTGATGAGATAGAACTAGTTGATGGCAAAAGAATAATTCTTTTAGCAAAAGGTAGATTAGTTAATTTAGGATGTGCAACAGGACACCCGAGTTTTGTAATGAGCGCGTCATTCACCAACCAAGTTATGGCTCAAATAGAACTTTGGAACAACCATAAAAACTATGAAAACAAAGTATATGTGTTACCTAAAAATTTAGATGAAAAAGTTGCAATGTTGCACTTAAAAAAAGTTGGTGCAAAACTTACAAAATTATCAAAAGACCAAGCGGACTACATAAGTGTTGAAACAGAAGGTCCATTTAAGCCAAATGCATATCGCTACTAATAGCGAAATAATAGATATCTCTTTAGAAGTTAAGACAGCTGAACTAGCAAAAAAATTTTCAAAATTATTAAAAAAAGGCGACATAGTTTTTTTACATGGTGAAATTGGAGTTGGAAAGACAACATTTATAAGACATTTAATAAACAATCTTCAAGTGAATAATCATTTAAAACCAACAGAAGTTACAAGTCCTACTTTTAACCTGGTAAACGAATATGATGTTGGAATTTTTGTAATCCAACATTATGATTTATATAGATTAAAAAGTAATGATGAGACAAAAACCATTGGATTACTAGAAAATCAAAAAGAAGTTATAACATTGATTGAATGGCCTGAAAAAATTGAAAATAAAATTGAAAATAAAATTGATCTATTTTTTGAATATGCAAAAGATATGAAAAAAAGATTTTTATTTATTAAAGGATTAAGTAATAAAAAATTAAATGAAATTAAATAATTTAAAATTAAAAAAAATTAAGGGTGATGCCTCATTTAGATATTTTTACAGGAAAACAAATGATAAAGTAAATTCAATTATTGTTTTTACAACTAAAGAAAAAGAAAAAAACTTATTAATATATGCTGCTATAAATAGTCTTCTCATCAAAAATAAAATTCTAGCACCAAAACTATATAAAGAAAACTATAAACAAAATTTTATAGAAATTGAAGATTTTGGTGACGATACAATATTTAAACTATTAAGAAAAAGTGGAAGTAATAAAATTAATTTATATAAAAAATCTATTGATTTACTAATTGAAATTCAAAAAATTAAACAAAATAAAATTAAAAACTTTAAAGGAAAAAATTATAAGCTTCCAATTTATGACAATAATAAATTATTTAAAGAAGCAAAATTATTTTCTGATTGGTATGCAAAAAAATATATATCTAAAAAAAAATTACCAAAAATTAACATTGAGATAAATAGACAGATAAAATTTTTATTATCAAATCTTAAGATAAAAAATGTAACTTTAGTTCATCGAGATTTTCATGTATCAAATTTAATGAGACATAAAAAAAAATTCGCAATTATCGATACACAAGATGCTCTAATAGGGAATAGAGCCTATGATTTAGCGTCTTTAATTGATGATGTTAGGTTTAAATCTAGCAAAAAATTAAAAGATAATATTTATGATTATTATTTAAGATTAAATAAAAATAAAATTGATGAGTTTATTTTATTGCACGACTTCGAGATATTATCAGTTATCAGAAATATGAAGATAATAGGAATTTTTACAAGGTTAGCCGTAAGGGATAAGAAGATAAAATATTTAAATCATATACCCTATGCTTGGAAATTAATTGAGCAGAGAATTAAAAGTAATGCAATATTTGATAACCTTAAAAAAATTTTAGAACTTAATTTTCCAAAGAAAATAAGGAATTTAAAATGAAAATCAATACTGCACTAATTTTATGTGCTGGCTATGGAAAGAGATTAAAACCTCTAACATTAAAAAAACCAAAGCCTCTTTTAAAAATTAATGAAATTACATTACTTGAAAATTGCATTAATTTAATTCAACTCTTGGGAATAAAAAAAGTAATAATAAATACATTTTATTTAAAAGAAGAAATTGAAAAATTTATTAGTGCAAAAAAATTTAATTTAAATATTAAAATAATTAATGATGGAAAAGAAATTTTAAATACAGGTGGGGGAATTTTAAATATGATTAATTCTTCAAATGAGTCAGATTTTATGACCTTAAATCCAGATACAGTGTGGGACAAGTCTTATGTAGATGTTATTAAAAAAATGGAAAAATTTTATTTTTCAACTAAAATTAAAAATATACTTTTATTAGTAAACGCAAACCTTAGTTTCGACAAAAAATTAAAAAGTGATTTTAATCTTATAGAAAATAAAATAAAAAAAAGTAATCAAAATGATTTAATTTATACTGGATGCCAAATAATTAATAAAAGTTTATTTAAGTCATACTCAGTTAATAATTTTTCAATATCAGAAGTTTGGAATGAATTAATTAGTAAAAATAAGCTATACGGCTATGAAAGTTCAGAAGAATTTTACCATTTGACAAATTTTAAAGTTTACGAGGAGTTACTAAAAAATAATTAAATCTTTAGCTCTATTTTTATCTAAATATTTACATTCAGTAATTTCTTGTTTTGAATTGAGATTAATTAAAAGTGGGTTACCTGTTGGAATTTCTAGCATAGGGATTTTTTTATTATCTAATTTAAACAAAAACTTACATAAAGCTCTAATTGAATTACCATGAGCTGAAATTAGAATATTTTTATTATCTAATAATTTACATTGAATATCAGAATTATAAAATTCTATTACTCTTTCAAAAGTATCTTTAAGTGATTCTGTATCTGGAATTTTTTCCTTAGGAACAGTTTTGTACGTATCAATATTTATAGGATGATATGGATTATTTCTACTAAGAGGGTCAGGTTTTTTGTCCCAAGATCTTCTAAATTCATGAATTTTATCTTCACCAAGTTTTTTCCTCATGTCATCTTTATTCAGACCAGTTAATGCTCCATAGTGTCTTTCATTTAATTGCCATGCTCTTATTGGTTTTTTATTATCTCTTAGCGTGTCTTGAATCAGTTTAAGAGTGTTAACAGCCCTTAATTGAAATGATGAGTAAAAATAATCTATATTTAACTTCAATTCTTTAATGTATTCACCAGATTTACATGCTTCCAATTTTCCTTGACCAGTAAGATCCACGTCTACCCAACCCGTAAATCTTTTTTCTAGGTTCCACTCGCTTTGACCATGTCTAACTAAAATTAAATGAGGCATATGATATATTTTGATAACTGATAAAAAAGATAAAATAAATAAAATTATTTAAAAAAAATGAAAAAAATGAAAAAAATTTCAAGTTTAGGATTTCATGTGGTCAACTTAATATTAATAATATTTTATTTATATCCAGGCAGTCTATTAGGTTATTTTTTATATAATGATAGCTCGATACAACCTCAGATCACAAGAGATTTTTTAATTTCTTCAAACCACTTTTATGCTTTCATTATTTTATCTATTGTAGGAATTATGGCCTATAATAAATCAAATAAGATTAACTTTTTAATAAAATATTTAGTTTTACTTTCAATTTTTCTAGAGTTATTCCATATTATAATTCCAAATAGAGATTTTGAGCTAAGTGACTTATTTGGAAATATTGCAGGTGTCATAATTATAATGATTATTTATAAAGTTAAAAATAAATATGTTTAAACTTAAAAATATTTTTTTAATTTTATTATTTGTTTTAATTTCAGCATGTTCTTCTGTACCTTATAATACGTCAAATAGCTGTTCAATCTTCAACGAAAGATACCTTTGGTACAAGCATGCAAAAAATACTGAAAAAAAATGGGGTACACCAATCTATGTACAGCTAGCAATTATTAAAATGGAATCAGATTTTGATTGGTTAGCAAAACCACAACGACAAAAATTATTTAAAGTTATACCATTCAAGCGTCCATCTAGTTCATTTGGTTATTCGCAAGCAGTAAAAGGAACTTGGGAACAATATAAAAGAGAAACAGGTAATAAACTTGCAACAAGAGCTAGATTTAAAGACAGTGTAGATTTTATTGGCTGGTATACAGATAAAACTGAGAATCTTTTAAAAATTTCCAAAAAAGATGCTTTTAGACAATATCTTGCATATCATGAAGGGTGGGGTGGTTACAAAAATTATAAAAATAATCAAAAAGTTATAGGTTTAGCTAAAAAAGTAGAAAAACAATCTAACAAATATAAATTTCAAATGAAAAAATGTCAGAAAAAATTAAATAAAAATAAATATATTATTTTTTAACGAAGCTGCTTTTTTAGTTCGATATCAACAGCATCAATTCTTTGAGTATTTTTAGCAAGGGTTAAATACATTGTTGGTGTCACATATAATGTAAAGAATGTAGAAATAATCATTCCACCCAGTATAGTTGCGCCTACAGCTAATCTAGATGTTTCCCCGGCTCCTGGACCAATATTTCCAATTACAAGTGGCAACATTGCAATCATTGTACTTATAGAAGTCATCATAATTGGTCTAAATCTAAGATCACAAGCTTCTTTAATTGATGACTCTATATTTTTACCTGTGGCTCTTAATTGATTGGCATAATCAACAATGAGGATACTATTTTTAGTAGAAATTCCAATCAGTATTACAAGTGCAATTTGTGAAAAAATATTAATTGAACTGTTTAAAAATAAAATGAATATCAAACCACCAAATAAAGCAAGTGGAACAGTTAACACTATTATAAATGGGTGTATAAATGAGTTAAAGGTTGCTGCCATTACTAAATAGGCAGTCAATAGTGCTAACCCAAAAATAATAAATAACTCATTGCTAGTTTCTTTTAATTCCTCAGACTTTCCTTTCCATGCAATTTGATTATTTACTTGTAAGTCAGATAAAGTTTGCTCTAAGTAACTAATTGCTTCAGAAAGTGTATAGTCTGAAGATATGTTTGCAGATATAGTTACAGCTCTTTGTCTATTATATCTTGCTAATTTTTTTGCTGATCCTTCTTCTTCAAATTCAACTAAATTTGCTAATGAAATTAGCTTACCTGAAGTATTCGACCTCACAAAAATTTTAGTTAAACCTTTTTTATTTCTTCTATCTGCCAAATATTGTTGAAGAATAATAGGATATTCTTTTCCTAATTTATTAAATTTAGTTACAGTTTTACCCCCATAAAGAGTTTCTAAAGTTTTTCCTATTGACTCAGTTGAAACTCCTAAATCTTTAGCTCTATTTTTGTTAATAGATAATTTTATTTCTGGTTTATTTCTTGAATAATCTGACTCTATTCTTGATAATTTTTTATTTTCTCTTAATTTTGAAATAATTACATTTTGTTTTTCTTCCAGTTCTTCATAAGTATTTCCTAATATAACCATTTGAACAGGTTTATTGTAGCTAGATACTCTAATTGATTGAGGTGATATGGGAAATGCAACAGTTTCTGGTACTGTAACAATTTTTCCAATCGCCTGCCTCATTACAGTTTGCGAGTTTTGTTTTCTATTTCCCCAATCGTCTAGTAAAGCAATAATTATAAAACTGTTGAAAGAATTTTTATTACTTCCAAACCCAGGAACTCTCATGATAAACCTTTTATAGGGACTGTTTTCAGCTTTCAGTAAAGGAATTAATCTCTTCTCCACATCCTCTGCTCTTTTTTCTGTGTACTCAAATGAACTGCCTTCATCAGTGAAACCAAGCACAAGATAAACACCCCTATCTTCCATTGGTAATAATTCTTTTTTAGTAAAGCTGTACAAAACACTTGATCCAATAATTGTTAAAATTAAAAATGAAACAACAATCTTTTTTTTATTTAGCCAAAACACAAGAGTTTCTTGGTAGAACTTTGAAAAAGATCTAAAAAATTTATCAAATTTTACAACAATAAAATTTTGTTTCTGTTTTTTAACTAAAAATTTACTTCCCAACATTGGCGATAAAGTTAATGCCACAAAAGAAGATATTACAATTGAGAAAGATAATGCTATTGCAGTTTCTCTAAAAAGAGTACCTGCAATACCATCGATAAAAATCAAAGGTAGAAAGACTGCAACTAAAATTAAAGTTGTAGCTATGATTGCAAAACTAATTTGTTTTGACCCTTTATATGCTGCAACTAATGGAGTTTCTCCATTTTCAATTCTTCTATATATTGCATCAGTCATAATTACAGAGTCGTCTGTGATAATTCCTATTGCCAAAATAAAACTTAAGAGAACAAATATATTTATTGATAGCCCAAATAGATAAAGCCCCAAGAAAGATGCTATTAAACTTACAGGTAAAGCAATTGCTGGAACAATTACAGCTTTAAGATTACCTAAAAATAAATAAATAATTGCAACAACTAATATAAATGCAATTATTAGAGTTTTATATACTTCTTGTATTGCAGTACCCACATATGTTGCCCGGTCAAAAGCAACTTCCATATCAATACCATCTGGCAATATTTTTTTAACTTCAATTATTTTTTTTCTAATATTTTTTGATAACTCAACTGTTGATGCGCCACTTTTTGCATAAATACCTATTCCAACAGTTTTTTGATTTAAAGCATTTTTTGTTTGTGCTTTAAACAGTGTTTTCTCAGAGACAGGTCCAAATTCAACATTTGCGATATCTGAAAGTCGTACAATGCTATTTTTAATTTTTTTTATTGGTAATTGCTTTAACATTTCAATGTCATCATAAGATTTATCTAAATTCAAGGTTAAATCTATATTGTTAGCCTCAAGAGTTCCTGCAGGTAAGCTAATATTTTCTTTTCTTAAAGCTGCTTCAACTTCTTGAATAGTTAAGTTATTAGCTGCTAATTTAATTGGATCAATCCATACTCTTACACTTAAATCTCTTAAACCACCTGTCATAATTCTCCCAACATTCTTAACACTTGAAAATTGGTCAACCAGGTATCTTTCAGTATAATCTCCTAGATCTAAGTCGTTCCAAGTTGATGAAGTTACCGACAACCACATAGTAGTTGTAAATCCAGCTGCTTGTTTCAATATTTGAGGCGCATCAGCTTCACTTGGCAACCTGTCTACAATTCTTGCAACTCTTTCTCTTATATCGTTAGCGGCATTATCTAAATTAATATCTGTGTTAAACTCAACATCTATTGTGCTACTACCATTTTCAGATGTTGAGTTAATATTTTTAATTCCTTCTGCTCCACCCACTACATCTTCAATAATTTGAGTTACTTCTTGGTCAATAATTGGAGCGGATGCTGATTTATAATTTACTTTAACCTGAACTACTGGAGGCTGCAAACCATCAGGTAATTCTCTTACAGGTAATTCTGAAAAGACAAATATCCCAAAAACAATCAATATAAGAGACATTACCCAAGCAACAACTGGTCTTCTTATGCTTACATCAGTAATATACATTATTTTTTAATTGGTTTTATTTTACCTCTAGGACGAACTTTTTTAAGGCCTTCTGCAACAATGTTTTCACCTTCATTCAATCCAGATAGAACCTCAACATAACCACCATCTCTTATCCCAGTCTTAATTTCAGTTTTGTTAGTGATATTTTTTTCTGAAACTTTGTAGACATAAATTTTATCTCCCTCAAGCATTATACTTGTATCAGGTATTCCAAGAGAATTTCTTTCATTATAATTAACTGTCACCTCCAGAAGTGACCCTGGAATTAACTCAGCATCTTCATTATCAATCTTAACTCTTATTAAAAGACTTCTTGTTTCAGCATTTATTCGGCTTGATACGGCATAAACTGATCCATTATAAATTTTATTTTTGTTACCAGAGAATTTAGCTGTTATAGGCAGTCCCCTTTTAATTACATTTGCAAAGATTTCAGGAATTTTTAAATCTGAATAAATAACAGAATTATCATCTAAAGTGATAATAATTGAATTATTTGAGTCAAGAATATCTCCAGTAATTCCTCTAAATCCTAAGACACCGCTGAAGGGTGCAACAATATTTTTATCCTTAAGTTTTAATATTAAATCTCCTTTTTCAACGTATTCTTTAAGATCTAAATCTTTAGTTAAGTCACTTCTTTTAATTCTAAATGACTTATTCTTTTTTGATACTGCTGTTCCAAAACTTTCAATTTTTTCTGAAAAATCAGTTTTTACAACTTCTGTTACAATTATTCCTGGAGGAGGTCTTTTACTAAATTTTTTTGCAAAATGATTTCCTATCATCATTCTACCAACCACAACAATAGCTATGATTAAAAAAAATATTATTATTACAGATGTAATTTTAGTTGATCTTTTCATATCTTAATTTCTCCATACTCACTCCATGAGCCATCATAAATTGTTGGCTTATATTTAATATCTATTAGAGAATAAGCAAGAGCCAAAACTGAAGCGGTAACTCCAGAACCACATGTAAACACTATATTCTCATCAAGCTTGCATCTGGTTAATTTAAATTTTTCAAGAATTTCTTCTTTAGCTACGAATGTGTGATCTTCATTTATAAGCTCAGAGAAAGGGAGGCAAAAAGAATTTTTTATAGAACCACTTCTTAAACCCTTTCTTGGCTCAGGAACCTTACCCTCAAATCTCTCTCTACTTCTTGCATCTATAACTTTGAAATCATTTTTATCAATATTTTCATTAATTTGTTTTATATTTTTTACTAATTCTTTATTTTCACTAGCTACATAATTAGAGATAGTAGTTTTTGTTAAATAATTAAAAGTTGGTTTTTTTTCATTAATCCATTTTTTTAAGCCACCATCTAGTACATGTACTAATTTTGGATCATGCCCAAAGTAAATAAAATTATACCAACATCTGCAAGAGCTGATTACATTAGAATTATCATAAATTATTATTTGATCCTCATTTTTAATTCCCATATCTGATACAATTTTCTCCCAAGATCTAATATCATTTAGCATATGAGGTAAATCAGTATCTGTTTTAGAATTTTTATCTAAGTCAAAAAATATTGCATTCTTTATATGTAGCTGTTGATATTCTTCAAAACCATTTCTTTTTGTTTGGGGCATGTGCCACGAACAATCAATAATTTTTACTTTATCCAAATTTTTTTCCAACCAATTTGTATTAACTAATGACATATTATTTTTTTTCTAAATATCTTTGATGGTATTCTTCTGCTGGGCAATAATTTTTTAATAAAGAGGATTTTGTTACTACTTTATCAGATAAACTTGAATTCATTTTTTTTATTACATTTTCTGAAATTTCTTTTTGTTTATCATTTAAATAAAATATTTCACTCCTGTATTGTGTCCCAAAATCTGGTCCTTGTGAATTTAAAGTTGTAGGATCATGAATTTCAAAAAAAAAGTCTAAAATTTTTTCATAAGAGATGATTTTAGGATCAAAGTCTAATTTAACAACTTCTGCATGATTCGTATTACCAGTGCATACTTCTTTGTAAGTAGTTTCCTTCTTGTCACCACCACAATAACCAACTTCAGTTTTAATAACTCCTTCGAGTTTACTAAACTTAATTTCTGGCCCCCAAAAACAACCTAAACCTAAAACTGCTATTTCCATTGCTTATCCTTAAATTTAATTTACAAATTATTCTTATGCTTACTAAAAATCAATCAGGCTTTTTGTACATGTTTATGTCGGTATGTGCATTTTCTTTTATGGATTTAATAGTGAAATGGTCTGAACATTATCCTTTAGGTCAGGTGCTATTTTTCAGAGGTTTTTTTGGAGTAGTTATTTATTTCTTTATAATGCCAAGAGAACGGATTAAAAATTTTTATCTTACAAAAAGGGCAGGTTTACATTTTTTAAGATGCTTATTTGGATTGATAGCTTTAATTGCAATATTTATTGCTTTAAGAAACTTACCATTAGCAACAGTAGTTAGTATTTCTTTTGCTGCTCCTATATTTACTACAATCTTTTCAATTTTTTTTTTAAGTGAGAAAGTTGGATTTTATAGGTGGCTTGCTGTATTGATTGGCTTCATTGGAATTATCGTGATAACTGAACCTGGTTTTGGCTCTCTGAACATATACTACATCTATCCAATTATTTTCTGTTTAGGATTATCTTATGTTGCTATCTCAATTAGGCAGCTATCCACAACAGAACCAGTTTGGCTTATCGCTCTCAATTTTTCAATAGTTATTACTTTAGCAAGTTTATTTACAATTCCTTTTGGTTGGATAATGCCAAGTCTTCAAGATTTAGTTTTATTATGTATGATTGGATTTTTAGGAGGTTTTGCAAATTTATGGCTTAGTCAATCTTTTAAGCTGTCAGAAGTTTCTCTTGTATCACCACTAAAATATTTAGCATTAGTTTTTGGAATAATTTTTGGATATTTAATTTGGGATGAGATTCCTACGACAAAAACGCTACTTGGTGCATTATTAGTTGTAGCCTCTTCTTTAATTATTCTTAGAAGAGAAATATATTACAAAAAAAAAATACCATCTACTACTAGACATGAATAAAAAACCAAAATATTGGAATACTGCAAAGAAATATTTATCTAATAAAGATAAAGTGATGTCTTCATTAATTAGTAAATATAAATCTCCATCAGAAGCTGTACTTACTTCTAGAAAAGATATCTTTTTTTCATTATGCAAAAGTATTATTGGACAACAAATTAGTGTTGCTGCTGCTAATTCTGTTTTTTTAAAATTTAAAAAAAGATGTAAAAATAAAATTAATGCAAAGATGATATCAAAATTGTCTTTTGTTCAGCTCAAAAGCTGTGGATTAAGCAGACAAAAGGTTATAGGAATAAAAAGTTTAGCAAAGCAAACTTTAGATAAATCATTTAACCCCAGGTTAATTCCAAAAATGTCTGACGAAGAGGCCATTATTTATCTATCTCAATTAAGACAAATTGGAAGATGGTCAGCTGAAATGATTTTATTGTTTACCTACAATCGCCCAAATATTTGGCCCATACAAGACATCGGTCTTTTAAGAGGAATTTCAAAAAATTACAAAAAAAAATATTTACCACCAGAATCTTATGTAAGATTATTACAGAAAAGATTTTTCCCTTATTGTTCAGTAGCAACTTGGTATTTGTGGAGAAGCATAGATCCTGAGCCTATACAGTATTAGGTTCCTTCTATAATTTGATGATGACGGACAGCAACTCCCTTCAATACTGAATGAGCTTCTTGATATTCTTTTGAATTAAAAAATGACTGAGCTTCTAAAAATGATGGAAATTCTATTACAACAGTTCTCGGAGACTCCTCTCCTTCTGTTGTAATTTTTTTCCCACCCTTAATTAAAAATGTACCTTTATGCTTTTCCACAGCCATTTTAGCTTTAAATGCGTATTTTTTTAAAGCACTTTCATCACTAATACTTTTATAAATACAAACAACATATCCTTTCATTATTCCTCAATCCAGTCTTTAAGTTTATCTTTATTCTCTAAGATATATGATGGTAGTAAATTGATATCAATTTTATTTAATTTGTTTGTTCCATCAAACTTATTTTCTTTTTGATCAGCTTTAATATTGTAAATTGTTTTTTTATTTTTGATCATTTCCTGAATACCTTTTTCACCAACAGGATTTAAGTCATAGTCTATATGATGAAGATACGATTTAAGTTTTTTTTCTATATCTTTTGGATTTTTTAAGTAAGAAAAATGCCAGCCTCCATTCTCAATAAAAATTATATCATTATATTTTTTTTTTGAAAAAAGAGTATCTAATCGCCACCAAACATATTTCTTATCTTTTATGTCCCTTATCCATTGAGGAGATTTAAGATTTTTCATTTTGCAAGCTTTACTACCGACCCAAGTATAGTCTTTAAGCTTCAAGTTAAACTTATAATACATCATATCTTGTTTAAAAAAGACAAATTTATGATTAATCTTTTTTAAGTTTATTTTGTTTAAATCAGGTATTTCGTCTAAATCTGAAACTATTATCCAATCCTCACTACTTGCACTAACAATGCCTTGGCTAATTTGATTACGCTGAAGGTTCTCTCGTTTCCATGCATTTAAAATAGTTTTTTTATATATTTCATTTTTTGAGTCATCCTTTTTTATAGACTCTATTTCTTTAGGAATTTCTTCAGTTAGGATATACTCAATTTTATTCTTAAAACTTGCAAATTTATTAATATTAAATAATGGCTGTCTTTTCTCACCTTTGTGATTATATCTAGATTCTATGATTACAAACTTGTCAACAAATTCATTTAAGAAATTTAATCTAACATCCAAGACTACATCTTCATCAAAATACATAAAGCAGTCAAATATTTTCATAATTTTTATTCTTTTTTATTTATATTTATATGATAAAAAAATTAATGGCAGATAAATTAATAATCACTTTTGAACAATATACAAAAATTGTCGAAAAATTGGCAGTAGAAATTCATAATAATTATAAACCTACAGTATTAGTGGGTATCATGCGAGGTGCTGCTCCAATATTAGACATTCTTTCTAGAATTTTAAAATTACCTATTGCATACATAGTAATTCAAAGTTACTCAGGTAAAGGCATGCAAGATAAACAGGGTCAATTAATGTTTGCTAGAGAAATTAGTTCTCTAGCAGAAAATAAAGATTTTGATAAAGTTTTACTAGTGGACGACTTATCTGATACTGGGCTAACATTGAATAAAAGCATAGAATGGTTAAAAAATTATGAACCTACTAAAGATTATATTAATGAGGTTAAAACTGCATGTTTATGGAAAAAAAAATCCTCTACATTTGAGCCTGATTTTTGTCCAGTAAAATTAGATTCAGACCCCTGGATTGTGCAACCAACTGAACATTATGAGGAATTGTCTATAAAAGAAATAATTAATAGAAATAAATAGGGCTGGAATTGATCCAGCCCTAAAATTAATTTTTAAGCAACTGCAAAACTTACAACACTAAGTACAGCAATCACCCATATTGCTGGTGAAGTGCTTGAAAACTTACCAGTAAATAATCTAATTAAAGCATAAGAAATAAATGCTAATGCTATACCATTACTAATACTATATGTTAAAGGCATGGCGATCATTGCAAGAATTGCAGGAGCAGACTCACCAATGTCATCCCACTCGATGTTAGTAATATTTCTTACAAATAAAACTGAAACATATAATAAAGCAGCACCATCAATTTCTTTAGGCAAGCTAGTTGCTAAAGGTGAAAGAAATAAGCAAGCTAAGAATAAAACTCCAATAGTTAGAGAGGTCATTCCAGTTCTTCCTCCTGCTTTAACTCCAGCTCCAGATTCAACATAACTTGTTACAGTTGTTGTTCCCATCAATGCACCAGCAACAGTTCCAACACTATCAGCCATCATCGCTTTTTCAATATCTTGAACTTTGCCTTTACTATCAACTTTACCTGCAACATTTGCAACTGAAGTTAAAGTCCCAGCAGTATCAAAAAAGTCTATAAACAATAATGTAAATATCACTGTAGACATTCCTGCAGTAAATGCAGCTGTGAGATCAAAATCAAATAGATATGTCATTGGTGGAATACTTCCAACAATACCATTAAATTTTGCAAGTCCTGTAACCCAAGCAATAATACTAAATCCAATTATACCAATAATAATATTTCCTTTAATATTAAGTTTTTCCATAACTATCATTGAAACGAAAGCAAGACAGGCAAGTAAAATTAGAGGATTTTTCATATCACCTATTGTGACTAAAGTAACAGGATGATCAGCAACTACTCCCATAATTTCTAAACCAATAATTGCTAAAAATAGTCCAATACCAGCACCTATCCCAAGTTTTAAACTTTTTGGAATAGAATTTATCAACCAAGCTCGAATTGGTGTTAATGAGATTATTAAGAATAATACACCGGCAACCAACACTGCTCCAAGAGCTGCTTGAGGGGTATATCCCATTCCAGCAACAACTCCAAATGCAACAAAAGCATTAATTCCCATTCCTGGAGCCAATCCAATTGGCCATGTCTTGCCATAAAATGCCATTATGAAACAAGCAAGTGCAGTTGCAACAATAGTTGCTGTGAACACTGCTCCAAAATCAAAAAAGCCTTTTTCTGGTCCAGCAAATTCTCCTGATAATATAAATGGATTTAAAAACATAATATAAGCCATTGTTAAAAAGGTCGTTACGCCAGCTATTACTTCTGTTTTAAAATCAGTCTTGTTTTTTTTATAGTTAAAATATTTTTCTAACATTGATCCTCCTAAGATTAAATTGAGTAATATTAGATTCTTCAGGGAAATACTCTTAAAAACCTAACTTTATCAACATAATTCAACTAATAAGTTTATAATTAAGCCACATTTCATATGTTAATATTAAAATATGAATAAAGTTATTTTTTTTTTATTAGGTTTGTTTTTTTTATTTTCATTGTCTGGCTGTCAAACCATCAAACAAAAAACTGACGCAATTGTTGAAAAAGAAAATAATAAACTAAGCCAATATATTGGTAAAACTTCTAGTAACTTACAAATGGAATTGGGTAAGCCTGATGAAGATTTTAAAAACGAAAAAGGTAATATGGAATTAGTTTATAATTCAAAAAAATATTTAGTGCCTTGCGAAAGAAGATTTGAAATAGACTCTAAATCTATTGTTATTGGTTTTGTATCAAACGGATGCTTTTAATACTTGTGGGGAAAAATCCCCACAAGCAAGGTTAGTACTTACTTAATTTCAATAAGCTTTTTCTTTTTGTATTCAGGTACAATTCTTTCACAAGCTACCGTTAAAAGACCATCTTTCAATTCGGCACCATTGATTTTTACATCATCAGCAATAGTAAACGATCTAGCAAACTGTCTTTGTGAAATACCCTTATGAATAATTTCACCATTACCAGACTCTTTATCTGATTTATTAATTTGTTTAGTTCTTACGGTTAATAAATTATCCTCAAACTCAACCTCAACATCATTTTTATTAAAACCAGCTAAAGCAACTTCAATAGCATAGTTGTCTTTTCCAGTTTTTCTAATGTTGTAAGGTGGGTAATTAGATTGCATGGTTAACCCTCCATTTCCTAACATGTTTTCAAATTGATCAAACATATCATCAAAACCAATTGAAAAAGGTCTTAGAGTGTTAAATATAGATAGATCTCTACTTGTCATAGTTTCCTCCTTAGTTAGCAAGGTTAATTTAGTAAGTCCCATCAGGCGACTTATAGTAATTATGTAAGAATCAATTTTAAAATTTCAAGATCTAAAGATTAAATTTTTTCTGCTATTTTTAATGCAAACGCGTAATCTAATGCAATTTCTTCTATTGCACCATCTCTTCCAGATTTACCACCATGACCTGCGTTCATTTCAGTTTTTAAAAGTAACAAATTATTATCAGTTTTATATTCTCTAAGTTTGGCAGTAAATTTTGCAGGCTCGTCAAATAATACTCTATTATCACTTAAACTTGTTGTTATTAATATATGTGGATAATCCATTTTTTTTATATTGTTATAAGGAGCATAAGAATAAATATAATCAAAATGATCTTTTCTATCTTTTGCGTTACCAAATTCATCAAATTCTCCAACAGTTAAGGGTAAAGAGTGATCTAAGTTAGTTGTAAGAGAGTCAACAAATGGAACTGCCATGATAATTCCTAAAAATAATTCTGGCGCTTTATTAACCACAGCGCCCATAAGAAGACCGCCTGCAGAACCACCCATTCCTATTATTTTATTTTTTGAGGTATATTTTTTTTCAATTAGGAATTTTGCAGAAGCTATATAATCTTCAAAAGTATTTTTTTTATTAAGCAATTTTCCTTCTTTCCACCACTTCATGCCTCTTTCCATACCTCCTCTAATGTGTGTTGTGACCCAAATAATACCTCTATCGATCAAACTTAATCTAGTAGAAGAAAAGTTAGGACTCATAGAACTTCCATATGATCCATAACCATAAAGTAGCAATTGAGCACTTCCATCAAGCTTAGTATTTTTATGCCTTGTAATTGTAAGAGGAACCAACCTTCCATCATGTGATTTACAATCAATCCTTTCAACAATGTAGTTATTAGGGTTATGTCCAGAAGGAATTTCTTGCTCTTTAACTAATTTTTTTTCTTTTGTATTTAGATTGTAAGAATAAACTCTAGACTGTGTTTTAGGAGAGGAATAACTTAAGTATATCTTATCTGTATTTCTATCTCTTTGCATTAAAGATGCACCAGGCACATAGACACTTTCGTTAGAAAAATTTAACTCTTCTTCTTTTCCAGTTGTAACATTTCTTACAAATAGTTTATCCAATGCATTTGAAGTTTCAGACCTTATGATCCAATCTTTTAAAAATGTTAATCCTCCAATCAAAACCTCCTCCTTTGGAGCTATAAAAGTTTTCCAGTTTAGTTCTTCTAAACTATCACTAATGTCTATCTTAAAATCCTCAGCATTTTCATTAGTATGATTATAAAATTTTCCATCCCAAGAATTGACTGAATAAAGTATTCCTCTTTGTCTTTTTTTTATTAATTTAGGTTTAGGATCTATTTCATTAACATCAAAGTAATATTGTTCAGAAGTATTATGGTCTGATGAATTGATAAAGAAATACTTATCATCTGAACTCAGTCCAATTCCAACTGTAAAAGCTTCACTTTTTTCTTCAAAAATTAATTGATCTTCTTGAACCTTAGTTCCTAATTTATGTCTATAAATTTTTCTTGGTCTATGGTTATGATCAAGCTTTGAATAAAATATATATTGATCATCTAAACTAAAAGTTACACCACCTGAGGTTTCCTCTATTTTTTCAGTAACTAATTTTTTGGTATTGATATCTCTGATATATATTGTGTAGTACTCCGAACCTTTGGTATCTAAGGAATAACCTAAATACTTATCGTTAAAACTCACTTCTAAATCACCAACACCAAAGTATTCAACTTTAAGCTTTTCTTTCTCTTCATCACCATTCCAAATTTCTTCAATATTGTCAGTACCAATTTTTTTTCTTAACTTGATTGAATAATTTCCTTTAGCTGTTGTTTTTGTCCAATATTCATAATTAAAATCTTTAAAAGGTAAAGATTCATCATCTAGTTTGATTCTTCCCTTGATCTCATTAAATAGTTTTTTTTGAATATTTTTAGTATTTGATAAGTGAAAATCTGTGTAGAGATTTTCTTCTTCTAAATAATTTCTAACCTCAGGATTCAGCTTCTTATTATCCTTTAAAACTTCTAAGATATCATTTTGATGTATCCAGCTATAATTATCCTCCCAGCTAGTGTTATGATATCTTTTTATTTCTGATTTTTTTTTTAGTTGTGGTATTTTCATCGAAGCAAATTAAATATATGAATATAGTCATTTATACACTAGTTATTTTTAGTATTATCTACTTTTTACTTAAACTATTAGCTAACACATCATCTAAGAGAATATCAAAAAATTTAAGAAAACTAATTTTTATTGGATCAATAATTTTAGCATTAATACTCGCTGTTGGCGGCAAATTTTTACTGAGTTTACCACTGACGTTATTAAGTTTAGCCATTGTAAAGTTAAAAGGTTTTTCAATTATTCAATTAATTGGATTGTTTAGATTGTTTCAAACATTAAGGAGATCTGGAAGATTTTCATTTAATCAGAATCAAAATATTAAAAATTCATCTGCATTATCTTTAGAAGAGGCTTATAAAATTTTAAATCTCGATAAAAATAAAAAAATTATGAAAGATGATGTTAATAAAGCTTATATTAATATTCAAAAAAAAATTCATCCAGATGTGTCACCAGAAACTGCGAGGTTATCTGCGATTGTTAACGAAGCTAAAGAAGTCGTTTTAAAAAATATTACTTAACTTAAAATATCATCCAATTGATCAAAAATTTTATTTGGGTTAATTCTTTCTTTTCCAAGAGTATCATGTGTAACTGTATTTTCTCCATCTGGAATAATTGGGTACATCTTTGAACTGTAACTTCCATAAAGCAATGGTGTATCAGACATTAAAACTATAGTTTTAATACTTAACGCAGAAGAGAGATGGCTAAAACTTGAATCGTTACAAACTGAAATATTACAATTTTTAATTATTGGTAATATCTCACTTAAATTTAGATTATCCAGCGCATAGCATATATTTTTAAATTCTGAGTTAAGTATTTCTTTCAAAATTTCTTGCTCTTGTTCATTTTTACCAGTAGCTAGAAAAAATTTACATTTATACTTTTGAGTTATTAGGCGCATAAGTTTAATAAAAATTATCGCAGGAATTCTTTTAGTTGGTCCTGACCCACCTATTCCAAGTAAAATATTTTTTTCGTTATAATCAATTTTATATCTTAATTTAGCTTCTTGCACAGATTGATCGTTAATTATTATTTTTGGGTTGCTTTTGACATTTAAACTTAGGCTATTTTCTAAAAATTTTTTTGCTGATTTTATTACATGCTGTTCTTTTTTCTGTAATAATGGATATTGATAGATATCTTTAATTCCTGCAATTCTTGCAATAAGATTAAATCTGAAAGATGAATTAAAAATAAAAACTTTATCAAAGTTATGTGCTTTAAGGTCTTTGACTAATTTGTATGAGCCAATAATCCCATCATGTCTACCAGTTCTTAGTTTACTCCCTCTTTCAAGAATAATTATCTTATTAATAATATTGTTATCTTTTAAAAATTGCTCTGCTTTTGAACTCTCTTTAACAAGAATATCTATAGGTGTATTAAATTTTTTAGATATAGCTTCTATAAATGGTAGATAGATAACCATATCACCAATCCCCATTTTATTTTGTACGGCTAAAATTTTCATTTAATATTTTATCATCTTTACTAATTTATAAATTTATATAAGTTTTTAAAATGAATAAAATAAAAGGCATTTATGCGGCATCAATGTCAGTAATTAACAGTGACTTAAGCTTAAATATTGAAAAAACAGTTGATCATGCAGAAAAAATAATTGATCAAGGCTGTCACGGGGCTGCTATTTTTGGAAGCACAGGACAGGCACAACTTATATCTATTAGTGAAAAAATTAATTTATTGAATCAGCTTATAAAAAGCAAATATAAAGATAAATATTTAATTGGAACTGGGCTTAATTCTTTAAATGAAACTATCAATCTAATGAAAGTGTCTTCATCTTTAAATTTTAATAATTTTTTAATTATGCCACCTGCTTATTATAAATATGGAGATAAAGAAGTAATAGAATTTTACTCAAGATTAGTCAAAGCGTCACCAGATAGTAGAATTATTTTATATAACTTTGAAAAACTGTGTGGATATAAATTTAGCATAGAATGTGTTGAAGAACTTGTTAAAAGATTTCCAAAACAAATAATTGGTGTTAAAGACAGCTCTTACAACCTTTACGAACATCTAAAGATAGATAATTTTTCTATTTTACCAGGATCAGAGTCAAAACTTTTAAAAGGATTAGAGCTAGGGTGCGATGGGATTATTACAGCAACCTGCAATGTAACGGCAAACTTATCAAGAAAAGTTTATGATGATTTTATTGAAAAAAAAAAACAAACAAAGAATGAATTGTTGTGCAAGGTTAGAAATATATTTGAAAAATTTAATTTAATATCTGGATTGCATTCTTTCATGTCTGATGATGAGAAAATTTATCAAAATGTTTTACCACCTATTAGTCTTTTGGCTGAAAAAGATAAACAGCAATTAACAGCAGAACTTAATAAATTAAACTTTACATTGGGATCTTTGAAGGCGGCATAAATGCAATTAGCAAGGTTTTTAAATAACACGTTTAAAAATGATGGTTTTATTTTAATCGATGCTAATTCAAAAAAATATATTATTGGCTCTCCTAAAAAAAAAATACCAATCACAATTAAAATTTTAGATAAGAAACTTCATTATAAATTATTACTTCGTCCAGATCTATATTTTGGTGAAGCCTATTCAGATGGAGATATTATTATTGAAAATGGAACACTGACCGATTTTTTAGATTTGGCTCTTATGAATATTGGAAGAGGAGAGTTGAATTTTTTTAGTCAGTTTTTGAACAAACTAAGTGGCTCATACAGATATTTGACAAATTTTAATTTTATAAAAAAGTCTAAAATGAATGTTGCTCATCATTATGATCTTTCAGACGAATTGTATGAGTTATTTCTTGACTCTAAAAAACAATATTCATGTGCATATTTTAAGAATAAAAATATTTCTTTAGAGGATGCTCAAAATGATAAAATACAACATATAATTAAAAAATTAAACATACAACCAAATCAAAAAGTTCTTGATATTGGTTGTGGCTGGGGGTCTCTAGCTATTGATATTGCACGAAGTACAAATTGTGAAGTGACAGGAATAACTTTATCAGAAAACCAATATGCTTTTTGTTTAAAAAAAGTTAAAGAATTAAATTTAGAGAACCAAGTTAAATTTAAACTTATGGATTACCGAGAATTAAATGAAAAATTTGATAGAATTGTAAGTGTTGGCATGTTTGAGCATGTAGGAAGAAAATTCTATAAAAAATTCTTTAAACAAATAGAAAAATTACTCACTGGTAGTGGTATTTCCTTAATTCACACTATAGGTTCAGTTAATCCACCCAGAGATCCACATCCTTGGGTAACAAAGTATATATTTCCAGGAGGATACACACCAAGCTTAAGTGAGGTAACAACACCAATAGAAAAAGCAGGGTTAGTTGTATCTGATGTTGAGGTTCTAAAATTACATTATTCTTACACCTTAAAGCATTGGAAGGAAAACTGTATTAAAAATAAGAAAAAAATTATTGAAATGTTTGATGAAAGATTTTTTAGAATGTGGGAATTTTACCTTGCTGGGTGTGAAATAGCTTTCAAATGGGGTGATCAGGTTGTGTATCAATTCCAACTAACAAAAAGTTATTCATCTACACCTATCACAAGAGACTATATTTATCATTAATAAATTGATAAATTAAAGCTTCTTTAAAGCATGAAAAAAATAAAAAAAAAACCAGCTAAAAAAACACCTTTAAAAAAAAGACCAGCTAAAAAAATACCTTTAAAAAAAAGACCAGCTAAAAAAATACCTTTAAAAAAAAGACCAGCTAAAAAAACACCTTTAAAAAAAAGACCAGCTAAAAAAATACCTTTAAAAAAAAGACCAGCTAAAAAAATACCTATTAAAAAAAAATCTATTAAAAAAGGATTTGGTCTTATATCGAAGATAATTAAGTTTCAAAATTTTTTAAAACCAGAATTTAATTTTAAATTTAATTTTAATTTAGAGAAATATATTCAGGCATTCTTTGATATTTTTGCCAATAAGATAGTTGAATACAAAGAATTAAAAGCAGAAGATAAAAGAAAAAAAAAACTAGAAGAAATTGAAAAAAAAGAAAAAGAAAAAATATTAGTTTACAAGAAAAAGATAATAGATGAAGAAATTCTAACTAAACTTCAAGAAAAAAACTTAAAAGAAGAAATCAGATTAGAAAAAGAAAGAACAAGAGATATAAAATTATTTTTACGTAAAGAACAAGCATTAGTCAGAATTGAACATGCAGAAAGACAGAAACAATTTCTCAAACAATTGCAATTAGAAAAACAAATTGAAAAATTTAGAATAAGAGAAATCAAAGAGTTAGAAAAAATAGAAAGAATATCTTTAAAGGAAAAAAGAGATGATTATGCAGGTCTTCAGTCAAGAATTGAAAAATTAAAAGATAAATATAGAATAATCAGAGATCAAAAAATTAAAGAAAGAGTTGAAGCTTTAGGAGTAAAAATTGCAGGCAATGAAGATAGAGAAACTTTATTACAAAAAGAAAAAGAATATAAAATAGCGAGACAAAAAATTGAACTTTCTCTTGAAAGCTTTTATAGAAGTGCAAGCAGTTTAGTGTTTCAGCTTAATAAGCGCCACATAACTAGACATATGTCAATTTTTAGATGTATTGATCAAAGGTTTGAAACAGGTGAAATATTTATTAAATGGGATGAGGCTACAGATGAAGAGTGGTTATTATTGATCTATATAAAAGATAATTCTCCAGACAAAGGAATTGTTATTGAAGATAAATCAAACCCTGAAAAAAATTCCTCATTTGAATTTAAAGCTAATGAAATTTTTAAAGCTTCTGATTTTATGGTAGATTCATTAACTCAGTTAATTTCAAGAGAAAGAGCGAAAAAAGATTAAGCTAAATACTTTCTTCTTTAATCAATCTTTCGATTTCAGGAATTAATTCACGACTTTTAAATGATGGGTAGAACTCCAGAGCTCTCTCTATACTCTTGATAGCTTTTTCATATTTTTGAAGTTTTATAAAAATTCTCGCTTGTCCTGACAGAGCGCCAAAATGTCTAGGCTCTATACTTAAAACTTTATCAATATCATCAAGGGAATTTGAAAATTCGTTCATTAAAAAAAATACAGTCGCTCTTTTATTCCAAGCCTCAGACCATTTAGGATCAGTTACTATGATGTTATTAAAAACTTTTAATGCATATATATAATCACCATATTTCATAAGCTCTGTTCCAAACTCCATTTTATCAGTCAATCTATTGTCATTTGGATGCTTACTCCAAACAGACCAAATCTTTTTTTCTAATTGTTCAGCATTATTTGAATCATTAGTTTTAATAAGTTGATCAAAAAGTTTATCTAGAACATTTTTTTGAGACGATTGTACAGAAATTATAAAGCTGCTTGATAATAAAAATAAAATAAAAATTTTATAAATTTTCATAATATAAATATAATTTAATTAATAGTTAGTCTCAATAAATAAAAAGTTTATTTAGAAAGTTGTTTTCTATTTTTTAAATATAAAAAGAAAGCAATAATTTCATAAAAGAATGAAAAAAAAGTAAAAATTATTGGCAGCCTAAAAAAAGAGTATAGAAATTTATATTTTGGTATTTTTTTCCATACTAACAAAAAGGCTTGTGCGCCTTCAAATATCTTCCCATCTTCTTCTACGTGTAGCCTTCTTAAAAGACTTTTATCATCCTTTGAAGTATCTTTTTCAGCTTTTGCATTATTTGTAATATCAACCCAATCAATTTGTTTTATATTTTGCTTTTTATATAGATTTATTTCAGCTCTACAGATACTACAAGATTCGTTATAATAAACTTTCATAAATTATTTTTTCTTTGAAATTATTAGAAATCTATTACTTTGTACATGTGCTAATTAAAACAATTGATAAAAAATCAGATAAACACTAACTTATTGGTATGAATGACTTTTTTTCCAAAACAGATTTAAGTAGAAAAGATGCTGAAGGCATTATTTCTGAAACCTTAAATAAGTGTGATGATGGTGAGCTTTATTTAGAAAATTCAAAAAGTGAGTCTATCACATTAGATGATAATAAAATTAAAAGTTCAAGTTATAATTCTGATTTAGGTTACGGTTTGAGAGCTGTAACAGGAGAGATTGTTGCATATTCTCATTCTAATGAAATTTCAAAAGATTCCTTAAAAAAATCAGCTGACAACTTACACTCAACTCTGAAGTCAAAAAAAGGAATTTACAATCATGAAATTCTAAAAACAAATGAAAAGTTTTATGAAGATATTAATCCAATTGAAAAAAAATCACTTAACTCTAAATTAGAACTTTTAAAAGAGGTTAATAATTATACTCGATCAAAAGGAAGTATTGTCCAACAGGTTACAGCTAGTTTTGCAGGAGAACATAAGTCTGTAGAAATTATTAGGTCGGGAGGTGAAATTTTAACTGATGTAAGACCATTAATTCGTTTTAATGTTTCAGTAATGTTAGAAAAAAATGGAAAAAAAGAAACTGGAGTTTATGGCATTGGAGGAAGACAATCTTATGATGAATATCTTAAAGATGATAATTGGAAAAAAGTATGTGATGAAGCCTTTAGAATTGCTTCCGTAAATTTAGAAAGCAAACCAGCTCCCGCTGGAGAAATGAAGGTAGTATTGGGACCAGGATGGCCTGCAATACTAATTCACGAAGCTATAGGACATGGTTTAGAAGGAGATTTCAATAGAAAGAAAACATCTGCTTTTCATAATCTCATGGGTCAAAGAGTAGCTAGTGAAGGTGTTACAATTGTTGATGATGGAACTCTTCATAATAGAAGAGGAAGTTTGACAATTGACGATGAAGGCACACCTACAGAAAAAACTGTTTTAATTGAAAACGGTATATTAAAAAATTTTATGCAGGATCGATTGAATGCAAGATTAATGAATACTAGATCTACAGGAAGTGGAAGAAGAGAAAGCTACAAACATGTTGTTCTTCCAAGAATGAGAAACACGATGATGCTAAATGGGAAATACTCTCAAGAAGAGATGATTAAATCAGTTGATAAAGGAATATTTGCAGTAAGTTTTGGTGGGGGACAAGTAGATATTACTTCAGGAAAATTTGTATTTAACTGCACTGAAGCTTATGAAATTATTAATGGAAAAATAGGATCACCTATTAAAGGAGCGACATTAATTGGTGATGGTCCATCAATTTTAAAAGAAGTTTCATTAGTTGGAAATAACATGATGCTTGACCCAGGTATTGGAACTTGTGGAAAAGCTGGACAAGGTGTTCCAGTGGGCGTAGCGCAGCCATCGATCTTAATTGACAAAATGACCGTAGGTGGGACTCAATTATAATTCATATGGTTAAAGATCAAGATTACTTAAAAAAGACAGCCTCTTTTTGTATAGACTTAGCAAAAAAACTAGGAGCAACAGATTCAAGTGCAGCTGTTATGCACTCTATCTCTGAAACGGTAAACTTTAGAAATAAAAAATTAGACGAATCTGATAGATCGGATAGCTTAGGTGTTAGCCTTACAACCTATATTGGCAAAAAAAAATCAAGCATCTCCTCCTCAAATCTTACTGAAGAAAATATAAAAACATTGGTAGAAAGATGTATTGAGACAACAAAAATTACCCCAGAAGATGAATTTAATTCATTGCCAGATAAAGACTTGCTAGCTAATAAAATTAATGATCTAAATTTATATGATGATGACCATATAGAGAATAATGAAAAAATTGAATATTTAAAAGAAGTAGAAGAGGCTGCATTTCAAAAAAAAGAAATTATTAATACAGAGACTAGTTTCTCCGAGTCAAAATCAAATTTTATATTAGCAAGTAGTGATGGTTTTTTAAATGGCTATAAGTCCTCTTCTTTTTCTGCATCATGCGTTGCTGTAGCAAAAGATTCTGAAAATAAAATGGAAAGAGATTATGAGTTTACCAGCACTTGCCATTTAAGTGACATGTTAAAGCCAAGTCAAATTGGCACAATTGCAGCAAAAAAAACATTACAAAAATTAAATCCAAGAAAAATAGAAAGTGAGAAAATTAGTATTGTTTTTGATAGAAGAATTTCAAAAGGAATATTGAGTGCTTTTGCAAGTGGAATATCTGCATCATCTATTGCGAGAGGTACATCTTTTTTAAAAGATAAAATTAATGAAGCCATATTTTCATCTACAATAAATATTTTTGATAAACCTAATATAGTTAAAGGATTAGGATCAAGGTATTTTGATTCTGAAGGAGTGAAAAATGATGAATTGAAATTAGTAGATCAGGGAGTTCTAAAACATTATTTAGTTGATACTTATAATGGAAAAAAACTAAAAATTAAGTCAAATGGTAGAAGTGGAGGAACAAGTAATTTATTTTTTGAAAAGGGAACTATTTCATACAAAGACTTATTAAAATTAGATCAAAGAACTTTATACATTACAGAAACAATTGGTCATGGAAGCAATTTAGTTACAGGAGACTATTCAGTTGGTGCCACAGGATTTATGGTTGAAAATGGAGTGTTTAAATATCCTGTAAGTGAAATTACAATAGCTGGAAACTTTAAAGATATATTTAAAAATATTACCTTAGCTGACGATCTTGAGTTCAAATATTCTACAAATGCCCCTACAATGCTAATAGAAGGCATGGTAGTTGCTGGCAAATGAAGGATTTTTGTATTATTGGTTCTGGCATTTCTGGCGCAACAATTGCAAATTCTCTCAGCAAAAAATATTCATTAGATGTTTATGATAAGGCACGAGGAGCTGGAGGGAGATCGTCTAATAAAAAACTTAGTAAGAATGAAAGCTTTGATCATGGTGTTCAATATATCTCTCCAAAAAGTACGCAATTTAAAAGATTTATAAAAAATTTGCTCACTAAAAAAATAGTTAAAAAGTGGCCAGGTAAACATTTATTTTTAAATACAGATAAGAAAGAAGACAAAAAACACATTAAGATAATTGGCAAAAAAGGGAATAATGCAATCAGCAAACATTTGCTAAAAGATATTAATTGTAATTTTAATAGTGAGGTTGTTAAAATTTTTAATAACAATAAAATTTGGGAAGTATCTTTTTCAGATGGATCAAAAAAATTATATAAATCTTTAATATTAACCTGTCCCTTTCCTCAATTAAAAAAGTTATCAAAAAGATATATTAAACATTCTTTTATTAATAAAAAAATTAAAATGGATGCAAATATAACTGTCATGATGGTTATAAAAAAAAGAAAACTTAATATTAGTAGTTATTTTTTTAATGATAAAATCTTAGGCTGGGCTGGAAATGAAAATAGCAAAAAGCGCTTTAATAGTAAAAATGATCTTTGGACTTTACAAAGCACTTACTTATGGGGAAATAAAAAGATTAATAAAAATAGAGAAAATAAAGAACAAAACATAAAAACTATGATCAAACAGTTTTTTAAACTCACAGGTATTAAAAAGACTAAAATTTTATTTTCATTAAATCATGGTTGGAAATATTCATCTAATTCAAAACCTTTAAGAATTAAAAGTTATTGGAATTCTTCTCTAAACCTTGGTGTTTGTGCAGATTGGTTTGTTGGACCTAGACTAGAGTCAGGCTGGATAAGTGCTCAAGATCTTTTTAATAAGATAAATAAATAATTTTATTCAAACTTTTTAACTTTATATTCCCAATTTCCAAATCTAGAATAAGCAACTTTCAAAATTAATGAATTTTTTTTATCAAACCATATATCAAAATTAAGTCTTTTATCTTTTGGTAAAGACATGTCTTTTGAGGTTAATTTAAAATG
>Ga0209425_10000803_pt1 | contig 37497 bp, 37 predicted proteins | sample COG_05_FD_184749 | JGI IMG/M metagenome (GOLD analysis project Ga0209425, IMG submission 184749) | Pelagic Microbial community sample from North Sea - COGITO 998_met_05 (SPAdes) (version 2) | ecosystem: Environmental > Aquatic > Marine > Neritic zone/Coastal water | place: Helgoland, sampling...
ATAAAATTTATATAATGTTGAAGTGTGTACGACAAATTTTGGTAACCTTAACCGTCCACACTTCTCTTCTTAAATTTTTACTTTTTAAATAGCTAATTAGGTAAAAAACCTAATAATCTTCGCTAATTTATTGTACTTACAATAATTTTTAGAGAAAGTTCGATGCTTATAGGCTAAAATTAATGGAAATCAAGCATTAAGAGCGAAAAAAAGATCAAAAAAGCTACTATTTTTGAGGCTTTTTTTGATTTTTTTGTAATCTTAATCTAATAATTTCTTTTCTAAAAAAATTTAAAATGTTTGCTAAATTTAAGACAAAAATAAAAAAAAATTCAGAGATTTTTGCTCTTAGTTTATTATTGATAATAACAATTATTTCAACAACGTATTACAACTACAATAAAACAAAAATTTATAATAATTACAAAGATACAATCAATAATGTTTACTTTAAAAAATCTATTATTCACCTATTACAAAATTTAGAGCCAAAATTTAAAAAAGTTGAGCATAAAATTTCAAAAGGTGAAACATTTGATGTGATATTAAAAAATTACTCAGTAAATGAAAAAGAAATTGAATATATAAAAAAAAAATTATCAAAAAAAATAAATTTAAATGTTCTAAATACTGATCAAAAAATATATTTTAGTATTGATCAAAAAAACAACATAGTTAAAGAGTTTGTATTTAAAATTTCAAATACTGAAAAGATACATTTATTAAGAAATGATAATACTGATGAATTTGATCAAAAAACTTTAGTAACTTCACTTAATAAGGATGTAATTTATAAAGAGAATGTAATTTTAGAAAGTTTATACAGATCAGCCTCAAAACAAAAAGTGCCGGCTAATATAATAATTGAATTTGCAAGAATTTATGGTTTTCAAGTTGATTTTCAAAGAGATATTAGAAAAAAAGATAGTTTTCAAATTATGTATGAAGTTTTCGTTGATGACAATAATAAGATTATTGAATCTGGTGAAATTCTTTTTGCAAATCTTAAATTGAGTGGAGAAAATAATTCATTATATTATTTTGATAAGAAAGGAAGTGAAGGACATTATGATAAAAACGGTAAAAGTGTAAAAAAAGCTTTAATGAAAACTCCTATTAACGGTGCCAGACTTTCCTCGCCCTTCGGAATGCGAAAACATCCTATTGATGGATTTAATAAGATGCATCGTGGAACTGATTTTGCAGCTCCAATGGGTACACCTATAATGGCTTCAGGTGATGGTGTGGTTAAAAAAGCTGGATGGTGCGGTGGAGGTGGTAATTGTATAGTAATAAAACATAACTCAATATACCAAACTGTTTATGCTCATATGTCAAAATTTGCTAAAAGTATTAGAAATGGAATTAGAGTTAAACAAGGGCAAGTAATTGGTTATGTTGGCTCGACAGGAAAATCAACAGGGCCTCATTTGCACTATGAGGTAATAGTAAATGGCGAAAAAATCAATTCACAAAAATTAAAATTACCATCTGGAAAAATATTAAAAGACAATGAAAGAAAGTTGTTTGAAACCAAAAAAATTAAACTAGATGTTTTAAAATCTGAAAAAATTGTAGGTTTAAATTAAATTATTTTTGTTTAAATGTTTTCAGATTTATCTATGTTTTCTGGTAAATTCTTTGTTTGATCTAATGAGTCATCTATTTTTTTATCGCTGTCTTTTGCCTCATTAGAAACTTGAACATTAGTAGAATATTTTGATTTTTTATAATTTTCTTGCTCTGCTAATATTCTAGTAAAATGATCAGCATGTTGAAAATAATTCTCTGACAAAATCTTATCTCCAGCTGACAATGCTTCCCTGGCCAAATTATTATATTTTTCAATCAATTTAGGAGCGTTATGGTTGTTTCGTCCAGGAATTTTTCTTTGAAAATTTTCACTACTAGAGAAACTGGAACTAAATTTTCTTTCACTATTTGGTTTAAAATTTCTGTCACTTCTCCCGTTTCGTCTGAAGTTATTTCTTTTTACGTTATTGTTTCTAAAAGTTACCATAGTAATTGATTAAATTTTTGTGCAAATTATGCATCTATCATTTTTTGCTAAATCTTTAAAAACTCCATTTATGTAAAATCCTCTATCTTTTAATAATTTTTTTACTTTATTTTTTTGATCAAAAGCTATTTCTAAAACTAGTATTCCTTTATTTTTTATCAGTTCAGATGATTTGTTTATAACTTTCCTAATTTCTGATAAACCATCTAATCCTCCGTCTAATGCCATTATAGGCTCATAGCAAACTACATTTTTGTCCAAATATTTTAATTTTGACTTATTAATATATGGAGGATTTGATATAATTAAATCATATTTGCCATAATTAAAATTGTCAATATCTGATTTAAAAAATTTTACTCTATTTTTAATACCAAGTTTTAATGCATTTATTTTAGAAATATCTAGACATTTTTTGCTTAAATCAACCCCTGTTCCATTAAAATATGGTTTCTCTCTCAAGATTGATAATAGAATGCATCCAGATCCTACACCTATATCTAAAATATTTAGTCTTGATTTATGCTTAGTTAAATCTAAAATTTTTTCAATAATTAGTTCTGTGTCAGGTCTTGGAATTAAAACATCCTTTGAAACATTAAACTCATACTTCCAAAAATCCTTTTTACCTATCAAATATGCAATTGGTTTCCCTTGTGAACGTTGATTAACTAAATTCATATAAATATTCGATTTTCCTTTATCTATCTCTTTTTCTAAATTTAATAATATAAATTTTCTTTTTTTATGAAGTGCCTTAGACATCAAAATTTCACTATCAAGTTGATAAGAATCGTTGATGGTTTTTTTTAACTTTTGCTGACCCTCTTTTAAAAGATTTTGTATTTTCATAATATTACAAATTGCTTAAACTTTCTTCTTGGGCTTGTAATGTTAATGACTCTATCATTTCATCAAAAGCCTCTCCCTCAAGAAATTCTTCTAATTTATGCAGAGTTAAATTTATTCTATGATCAGTTACTCTACCTTGTGGATAATTATAGGTCCTTATTCTTTCAGATCTATCTCCAGTCCCTATTTTGCTTTTCCTATCTTTGGATCTTTCGTTGTCAATTCTATTTCGTTCTAATTCATAAAGTCGTGATCTCAAAATCTTCATACCTTTAGCTTTATTTTTATGTTGAGATTTTTCATCTTGTTGAGAAACAGACAAACCAGTTGGAATATGAGTTATTCTAACGGCACTGTCAGTAGTGTTAACAGATTGTCCACCTGGTCCACCAGCTCTAAAAACATCAATTCTTAAATCTGACTCATTAATTTTTAAATCAACCTCCTCTGCCTCCGGAAGTACAGCCACAGTGGCTGCTGATGTGTGTACTCTTCCTTGAGTCTCAGTGTCTGGGACTCTTTGAACCCTATGAACTCCACTTTCATATTTTAGTGTTGAATAAATATTTGTACCTTTGATTGAAGCTATGACTTCCTTTAAGCCACCAGCTTCACTTTTAGAAATTGATATTAATTCTAAGGTCCATTTTTTTTTGTGACTAACTTTCTCGTACATCTTAAAAAGATCACCTGCGAATAAACTTGCTTCTAACCCTCCAGTACCAGCTCTAATTTCTATAATTGCATTTTTTTTATCTGCCTCATCTTTTGGAAGTAAAAATAATTTTAATTTTTTTTCATTTTTTTCAAACAACTGCTGTAAATCTTTTAATTCAATTTCAGCCATTTTCTTTAATTCTTCATCGGTATTTTTTTCATTTAAAATTTTTTCTAATTCCATATTATCTTTTTCGAACGAGATATATTTTTTTGCATCAATAATTATTTCATTTAAATCAGAATATTCTTTCGATTTTTCAGCAAATAATTTCTTATCAATTTTACTCGAAGATAAATCTTTTTCTAAATTGGAATGTTTGTCTATCAGCTCTTCTATTGTTTTTTTTGGAATCATTTATTAATTTTCAATTTCAGAAACTTTTTTTTGTACTTCTTCTACAACTTTATCTACTATATTTTCAGTTATAACTTTTTCAGTTTGTAAACCAGATAAATAAAGCATATTATTTCCTTTTCCACCTCCTGTTATTCCAATATCAGTCAAAGCCGCTTCTCCAGGTCCATTAACAACACACCCTATTATTGAGAGAGTGATTGGTGTTTTGATATGTGATAATTTTTTTTCAAGAATTTTTACCGTTTCTATAACTTGAAATCCTTGGCGAGCACACGAAGGACAGGAAATAATTTTTACACCTCTGTTACGTAAATTGAGTGATTTTAGTATCTCATTTCCAACTTTTACTTCCTCAACTGGATCATCTGACAATGAGACTCTTATTGTATCTCCAATACCATCTAACAACAAAGTTCCAAAGCCAATTGAAGATTTAATGGTCCCAGGTAAAAAACTTCCTGCCTCAGTAATTCCAATATGAAGTGGATAATCTAGTTTTTCTGATAATTTTCTGTATGCCCCTATAGATAGAAATACATCTGACGACTTTACGCTTACTTTTAAATTATTAAAATTTTCATTTTCTAAAATTTCAACATTTCTAATAGCGCTTTCAACAAGTGCTTCTGGACAAGGCTCTTTATATTTTTCTAAAATATCTTTTTCTAAAGAACCAGCATTTACACCTACTCTGATAGAACAATTATTATCCTTCGCTGCTTTTATTACCTCTTTAATTTTATTTTTATCTCCAATATTTCCTGGGTTTATTCTTAAACAATTAGCTCCATTTTTGGCAGCCTCGATAGCTCTTTTAAAATGAAAATGAATATCTGCAATTAAAGGAATGTCTATTAAGGGAATAATTTTTTTTAAAGCAGCTGTAGAATCCTGGTCTGGGCAAGAAACTCTAACTAGATCTGCACCTGCATCTGAAATTTTATTAATTTGCTTAATGGTTTCTTTAATATTTGTTGTTAATGTATTGGTCATTGATTGAATTGAAATTGGATTATCACCTCCAATCTTCACTTTACCTACATTTATAACTCTCGTTTTTTTTCTATTAATATGTCTGAATGGCCTAATGCTCATATTTATCTATCTAACTTAAACTCTTTATGAAGCGCTAGCAAAGCTCTTTTTATATTTTTTTTATCAATCAATACTGAAATCTTTATTTCTGATGTAGAAATAACCTGTATGTTTATTTTTTGACTTGCTAAAGTTTGAAACATTCTAAAAGTTACACCTGGTGTAGTGATCATCCCAACACCAATTATTGAAATCTTTGAAACATTTTCATCAAACAATAAATTTCTGAAATTAATATTATTATTACCTAAAATAATTTTTTTTGTTTTTTTTAAATCTTCTTTTTTAATTGTAAAAGTTAAATCTGTTTCTTTGCCATTAGCTGAAATATTTTGAACAACCATATCAACATTAATTGAATTTTTTGATAATGGTTTAAAGATTGAAGCAGCAACACCTGGTTTATCTTTTACTCCAACAAGAGTTACTTTAGCATCGTTTTGTGTAGATGATATGCCGGTAATGATTTTACTATTTATTATCTTTGATCTCTTTGTAATCAGTGTGCCTGACTTTTTAACAAAGGAAGATTTTACCTCAATATCAATTCTATTTAATCTAGCATCTTGAATTGAAACTGGTTGCATTACTTTTGCTCCCAGTGAAGCCATTTCCAACATTTCTTCATAAGAGATAGCTTTAATCTTTTTTGCTTTTTGTAATTTATTTGGATCAGTAGTATAAACTCCCTCAACATCAGTATAAATTACACATTTGCTTGCTTTAAAGAATTTTGCTAACATTATTGCACTTGCATCCGAACCACCTCTTCCAATAGTCGTAACTCTATCCTCTTTATTGACACCCTGAAAACCTGCAATCACCGGTATTCCACCTTGTTTTAGATATTTAACAATTTTTACTTTATTAATACTATTTATCTTTGAATACTTGTGAGTGCTTTCAGTCAATATTGGTATTTGCCACGCCAACCATGATCTTGCTTTTAATCCTTTGTGAATAAGTCTACCTGCGATTAAAGAGCAAGCGACTTGTTCACCTGATGATACAAGCACATCATATTCTGAATGAGAGAAATCTTCGCTAATTTCTTTAGATTTATTTACTAAATCGTTTGTTACACCACTCATCGCCGATGTAACTACAATTACACCATATTTCTTTTTTTTATATTCATTAATTATGTTAGCAACATTTTTGATTTTATTTGTTGTTCCAACTGATGTACCACCAAACTTTAAAACTACAATTTTCATGATAAAATTTTCTTAAAAATTAAAATATATTGATAAAATACATGTTGAATATAAAGTCAATCCTCCTATGAAAAATAACACAATTAACAAAGAAGAAATAGATAAATTTTCTAAAATTGCTGAAGAATGGTGGAATCCAACAGGTAAATTTAAACCATTACATAAATTTAATCCAATCAGAATTTCATATATAAAAAATAATATTATCAGTACTTTAAAACTCAAAGACAACAACAAGCCGTTAAATAAAGTTAAAATTCTAGATATTGGATGTGGTGGTGGCTTATTATCTGAGCCAATGTGTAGATTGGGTGCTAGTGTCGTAGGTATAGATGCTTCAGATAAAAATATTAAAGTAGCTAAATTACACGCAAAAAAAAATAATTTAAATATAGATTATTATTGTGCTTCTCCTGAAACGTTTGAAACGAAAATTAAATTTGATGTCATATTGAATATGGAAATAGTAGAACATGTTGAAGATGTTGATTTCTTTTTAAAATCATCTTCGAACCTTTTGAAAAAAAATGGCATAATGTTTGTCGCTACTCTCAACAAAACTTTAAAATCATATCTATTTGCAATTATTGGTGCTGAATACATTTTAAAATGGCTACCAATTGGAACACATGAATGGGAAAAATTTGTGAAGCCAGACAATTTAATAAATATTTTAAAAAAATATAATCTCAGCTTAGATGCTTTGGATGGTATGAAATTCAATTTGATAACTGACAGATGGTCTCTTAGTTCTGATAAATCTATAAATTATATTGGAAAATTTATTAAAAATTAATTATTCTTATCTTTGATCCAAGGAATAATTTCTGTCTCAATGCCTTCTTCTTGTAATTCCCTCATTTCACTATCGGATGCAGTACCGTATATCCCTCTTCTTTTTTTTTTATCATAATGAATTGATCTTGCTTCAAATGCAAAGTTCTCACCAACATGTTCAAAATTTTTTTCAATAAATTTTTGATACTCTTTTAACTTTTTATTCGTATTTCTGATGCTAATCTTTTCATGACTGTTTTTTGTCTGCTTAAAAATATTTTTGACCAACTTAGGAGCCATAAGAGTTTTATCAACTTTTTTTGAATTACATTTATAACAATTTAATAAGTTTTTTTTTTTAAGTTTTTCAAATTCGCTAGAGGATGCAAACCAACTATCAAAGGATAAATTACAACTTTTACAAATTAATTTATATTTAATCACGACCTTAATCTAATAACAAAAATAAAAAATTCAATATTCTTTAACTTCTATAATCTGAATTAATTTCAATATATTTTTTTGTTAAGTCCATAGTAAATGCTGTAAAATTCTTTGAACCATTAAAAATATCTACCTGAATTAAAATTGTGTCATTTTTCATGTATTCTGATGCTAAAGCTTCATCGTAGTTTGCGTTTAATTTTCCATTTTGAATTATGAATAGTTCCCCCAGCTTTATTGATAATTTATCTAAGTTAATTGAGACCCCAGCTTTACCTATTGCCATAATTATTCGTCCCCAATTAGGATCCTCTCCAGCTATAGCTGTCTTAACAAGTGGAGAGTTTGCAATAGAAAATGCAATTTTTTTTGCATCGTTTTCTGATTTACAATTTTCTACACTAATAGTAATAAACTTTGACGCACCTTCTCCATCAGCCACTACCCTTTTTGCTAAATTTAATAAAACTTTGTTTAATGATAAATCAAACTCTTGAATTTTTTCATCACTTAAACTGTTTATTTTTGAGTGTTTTGTTTTTCCAGTTGAAAAAATGGAAACCATGTCATTAGTGCTAGTATCGTTATCACAAGTAATAGCATTAAATGTTTTTGTAATATTTTTTTTTAAAAGCTTCTTTAAAATCTCATTTGAGATATCCGCATCTGTAAAAACATAACCCAATGTTGTTGCCATATTCGGCTGAATCATTCCAGATCCTTTTGCAACTCCAAATATTTTGATTTTAGTATTTCCAATATGACATTCTTCCATGGCCATCTTAGGTTGCGTATCAGTGGTCATAATTCCTAAGGCTGCTTTCATCCATATATATTTATTTTGTGTATATTTTATACTTTTAATTAAATCAGGAATTTTATTAATTATTTTTTCCTCTGGAAATTTTTCTCCGATAGTTCCTGTGCATCCAAAAATTATTTCTTTTGATTTAATTTTTTTTGGCTGATCTTCATCAAGACTTTGTTTTTCTGATAATTTTTCAGATAAAATTTCAGCAATTTTTTCTAAAGCTCTATATCCTTGTTTTCCTGTGTAACAGTTAGCATTTCTGGTATTAACGATCAGTGAAAAAACTTTTCTTACTTTTTGATTTAAATTCCACTTTATATTCTCAGATACTATTTTAGATTGTGTATATACTGATGCATAATTAGCTCCATCTCTAAAGTAAAACATTACCAAATCATCCCTAGGATCTTTGTATAAGTCAGCACTTACAGCCGAAATTGATACTCCATCTATATGATCTAAATCTTGAAATTCCTTCATACTCTTATTTTTAGATTTAGAGGTTAAAAAATTAGTTAAATTAAAGCCCATAGTATTTAAAATAGTTATTTGATATCTATATTAAAGGATATAAATAAATAATAAATCAAAAAACCAAATGTTTAATCTAACTAGCTTTTTCTCAAAATTTATTAAATCCAACAACCAAAGAGAGTTGGACAAGGTATCAGAAATTGTTAAAGAGATAAATTCCTTAGAAAATAAGATCCAAAATTTAAAAGACTCTGAGTTTCCACAAAAAACATTGGAATTTAAAGAGGAGATTAAAAAAGGTAAAAACTTAGACCTAATTATGCCTAAAGCATTTGCTCTTGTAAGAGAGGCATCAAAACGAGTAAGAAATGAGCGTCACTTTGATGTTCAAATAATTGGTGGAATTGTTTTGCATCAAGCAAAAATTGCAGAGATGAGAACGGGAGAGGGAAAAACATTAACTATCACTCTTGCAGCTTATCTAAATGCTTTATATGGAAGAGGGGTTCATATTGTAACTGTAAATGACTACTTAGCAAAAAGAGACTCGCAAGAAATGGGTGAAATATATAATTTTTTAGGACTTAGTTCGGGATTTATTAACAACGACCAAAATGACAACGAAAGAAGAAAAAATTATAATTGTGATATAACTTACGCAACCAACAGTGAACTAGGTTTTGATTATCTTAGAGATAATATGAAATTCTCTAAGGAGGAGATGGTTCAAAGAGAGCATTTTTTTTCTATTGTTGATGAAATTGACTCTTGTCTAATTGATGAAGCCAGAACCCCTTTAGTAATATCTGGTGCAGCTGAGGATAAAACTAACAAATATCTCTCTGTAGATAAATTGATAAAAAACTTAGATAAAAAAGATTATGAAATTGATGAAAAAGACAGAAATATTCTTCTAACAAATGATGGAATTAATAATGTAGAAAAAATTTTTTCTAGTGCTGGTATATTAAAAAATAACAATTTTTATGACCCTGAAAATTTAAGTTTAGTTCATCATGTTAACCAGGCTTTACGTGCTAATCATTTATTTCAAAAAGGTAAGGATTACATTGTGCAAGATAACACTTTAAAAATAATTGATGAATTAACTGGTAGAATTCTTGAAGGAAGAAGATATGGTGACGGACTTCACCAAGCTCTGGAAGCTAAAGAAAAAATTGATATACAGTCTGAAAATCAGACTTTAGCATCAATTACATATCAAAATTATTTTAAACTGTACGAAAAGATTTCTGGTTGTACAGGAACGGCTATTACAGAGTCTCAAGAGTTTTTTGAAATCTACAATTTACAAGTTGTTGTTATACCAACCAATAAAGAGATGATAAGACAAGACTTAAACGATCAAATTTTTAGAACTGAAAATGAAAAAAATGATGCAATCATAAAAAAAATTGATGAATGTCATAGATCAGGACAACCTATTTTAGTATTTACCTCTAGTATTAATAAGTCTGAAATTTACTCAAAACTTTTATCAAAAGTAAAAATAAAACATTTAGTTTTAAATGCTAAAAATCATGAAAATGAAGCTGAGATTATTGCTAATGCTGGAAAAGAAAAATCTGTAATAATCACAACTAGTATCTCGGGTAGAGGAGTTGATATTCAACTTGGGGGCAAGAAAGGATCTACTCCTAATGATGAGTTAAAAAAAAATAAAGAAAAGATTAAATCTCTTGGTGGACTTTTAGTAATTGGAACTGAAAGAATGGAGTCAAGAAGAGTTGATAACCAAGCCAGAGGAAGATCTGGAAGACAAGGTGATGAAGGTTGTTCAATTTTCTACGTAAGTTTAGAAGATGACCTGATGAGGATTTTTGGATCAGAGTCGATGAATAATATTTTACAAAAATTAGGTCTGAAAGATGGAGAAAGTATTGACCATCCATGGATAAATAAAGCTTTAGAAAGAGCACAACAAAAGGTTGAAGCAAGAAATTTTGATATTAGAAAAACATTAATTAAGTTTGATAATGTTCTTAATGATCAAAGACATGTAATTTTTTCTCAAAGAAAAAATGTCATGAACAGTAATGAAATCTTTAGATATTCTGATGATTTTTTAAATGAAATTGTTCAAGAATTAATTGAACTTAAAATAAGGAGGAGTTCAGACCTAAAAAATAATGATTTTGAAAATAGATTAAGGTTAATTCTTGGTAAAAATTACAGTGAAGAAGAACTTAAAAATTTAGTCTCTTTAAGTGATAAAAATTTAAAAGAAAATATTGTTCATAAATTTAAAAAAACTCGAGATGAAAGAATTCGACTTTTAGGATCAAATGAGTCTCAAAATTTAGAAAAGAAAATTTTTTTGCAAACAATAGATTTAAATTGGAAATCCCATATACAATATTTAGAGCAATTAAGGCAAGTAATTGGTTTAAGGTCATATGGACAACGAGATCCTCTCATTGAATATAAAAAAGAAGCATTCGATTTGTTCGAAAATTTATTAAATAAGCTCAAATTAGATTTTCTAACCATCTTGATGAATTTAAAAATTGTTCATACATCAAATAAAGAAACGGAAATTACTTCACCTAAAAAAATCGATCCAAAGTACATAGGGAAAAAAATGAAAAGAAATGAACCCTGTTTTTGTGGATCAAATAAAAAATATAAACATTGTTGTGGGGCTTTATAAAAAAATTATCAGCAAAACTGCTGTAACTGATATCAATCCAGCTATTAAAGCTAAATTTTTTTTATTTCTTATAATTAATTCAAATCTATTAGTTTGAGTTTTTAAAGAACTTAAATCTTCTAGGTTGCTTATAAACCCTTTATTTCTTCCAATTTTTAAAAATTTATTTTTTCTTTCATCAAAAATTTCATTAGGAGACATCTCTTTAAAATATTTTAAATTTTTTGAAATTGATTCTTTTACATTATTTAAAATTAAATTTTTATCTCTATGAGCCCCCCCTACAGGCTCAACAATTATTTCATCAATAATTTTAAGATCTAATAAATCACTAGCTGAAAGTTTCATAGCTTTTGCTGCATCAAGCATTCTTTTTGGATCTCTCCATAAAATTGTAGCACATCCTTCTGGCGATATGACTGAGTATATTGCATTCTCTAACATTATAACTTTATTTGAAGATGCTAAAGCTATTGCCCCACCTGAGCCTCCTTCTCCAATTATTATAGCCAAAGTAGGAACTTTCAATTTCATGCAGCACTCAATCGATTTTGCTATTGCCTCTGCTTGTCCTCTTTCCTCTGCCCCGACTCCTGGATATGCTCCAGGTGTATCAATAAATGAAATAATCGGGATATTAAATTTATCAGCCAACTCCATTAAACGTATTGTTTTTCTATAACCCTCTGGTCTCATCATTCCAAAATTTCTTTCAATTCTAGAGTCTAAATCCTCACCTTTTTCTTGACCTATAACTAGAACTGATTGTCCTTGAAATTTAGCAAAACCGGTGATTACTGATTTATCTTCACCATAGTTCCTATCTCCAGACAATGGAATAAAATCTTCAAATAAATTATCAATAAAAAATTTTGACTTTGGTCTATCTTCATGTCGTGCAACCATGGTAGTTTGCCAATGATCTAGATTTGAATAGATTGACTTTAACATTTTATCTAACTCATTCTCTGCTTGTGAAATTTTATTGGTATCAACCCTTGAAAGTCCACTTTGATTGTAGGGATCTTTTAATTTTTCAATCTCAGATTCTAATTCTTTAATTTCTGTTTCAAAATTAAGATAATTTTTCATTTTAATCATTGATATTACATATGTATTAAAAATGACAACAAAATGTCAGTGCTTCTATTAATAATTTGACTTCATTTTATAAGGGTTTTACAAAAGTTAGAATGCAAACAAAATATGTAAAAGTAAACAATTTAAAAATATCAGAAGAATTGTTAACATTTGTAAATAATGAATTATTAAAAAATACAGATATTTCCCCTGAAAAATTCTGGCTAGGTTTTGACAAATGTGTGCATGAATTAACACCAATAAATAGAGATTTAATTAAAACAAGAGATGATTTACAAAAAAAAATTGATGCCTGGCATATTAAAAATGAAGGAAATCAAATAAAGGTTGAGGAATATAAAAAATTTTTAACTGATATAGGTTATCTAAGAGATGAGGGACAAGATTTTAAAATTGAAACTGATAATGTCGATGAAGAAATAACTAGTATTGCTGGGCCTCAATTAGTAGTACCGATAATGAATGCTAGGTACACTCTTAATGCAGCAAATGCAAGATGGGTTAGTTTATACGACAGTTTATATGGAACAAATATCATTCAGTCTGAAGAAGGTGGAAGTGAAAGATATGATCCAAATCGTGGACAAGAGGTAATAAAATATGTCCGAGAATTTTTGGATAAAATCATTCCTTTGGAGGGAACTAGTTGGAAAAATATTGCTGGATTAAAAATTAAAGATAAAGACTTAATTGTATCTAAAGATGATTACGAATATAGGTTAAAAAACAAAGATAAGTTTATTGGTCATAGAGGGGATAATAATAAACCTACAGCTATAATTCTTAAAAACAATGGCCTTCATTTTGAAATAATAATCAATCCAAGAGCTTTTAGTGCTGCTCATGATATAGCTGGCATAAGTGATGTAATAGTTGAGTCTGCTGTTTCTACAATTTGTGATAACGAAGATAGTGTTGCAGCGGTTGATTCTAAAGATAAGGTCATTTGTTACAGAAATTGGTTAGAGTTAATGAAAGGAACTTTAAAAATACAATTCGAAAAAAATGGTAAAACCTTAGAAAGAAAATTGAATCCTGATAGAAGTTATATTTCTAAAGAAGGTATAAATCTAAAATTACATGGAAGAAGTTTACTATTGATAAGAAATGTTGGTCATCTAATGACCAACCCATCAATTATTTTGAAAGATGGTAGTGAAATTCCAGAAGGTATTATGGATGCTTTTATGACAACAACAGCCTCAATCCAAGATTTAAAAAGAAAAAAAAATTCAAGAAAAGGTTCCATTTATATTGTTAAACCTAAAATGCATGGACCAGATGAAACTGCATTTACAGATTTAATTTTTTCTAAAGTTGAAGAATTGTTAGAACTGAAAAAAAATACATGTAAAATTGGTATAATGGATGAGGAAAGAAGAACTTCAATAAATCTAAAAGAATGTATTAGATCTTTAAAAAATAGAGTTTTTTTTATCAATACAGGATTTTTAGACAGGACTGGAGATGAAATTCACACATCAATGTATGCAGGACCTATGATTAAAAAAGGAGATATGAAATCATCAAAATGGATTTTAGCATATGAAAATAATAATGTTGATATCGGCTTAAAATGTGGTTTTTCTGGTAAGGCTCAAATTGGTAAAGGTATGTGGGCTATGCCAGATAAAATGAAAGAAATGATGGATGAAAAAATCAATCATCTTAAAGCAGGAGCAAACTGCGCTTGGGTACCTTCTCCGACAGCTGCATCTTTACATGCTCTTCACTATCATAAGATAAATATATTTGATGAACAAAAAAAAATTTCAAGTCGTAAACAAGCAAAACTTGATGACTTATTAACTATTCCTACTGCTGACAGACCCAATTGGTCAGTAGATGAAATTAATTTAGAAATATCAAACTCTGCACAAACATTGTTGGGATATGTTGTAAGATGGATTGATCAAGGTGTTGGATGTTCAAAAGTTCCTGATTTAAATAATGTTGGGCTGATGGAAGACAGAGCGACATTAAGAATTTCCTCTCAACATATTGCAAACTGGATACATCATGGAATAACTACAAAAATCCAAGTTAATGAAATTATGAAAGAAATGGCTAAAATTGTAGATAAACAAAATGAAAGAGATAAAAATTACGTTAAAATGAGTGATAATTATGAAAAATCTTTAGCGTTTTCAACTGCATGTGATTTAATTTTTCAAGGTAAAAAACAACCATCTGGGTATACGGAACCTCTACTTCACTTAAATAGAATAAAAAAAAAACTATCGTGAATTTGAATTAAGTTTAGATCTATTTTTAAAAGCAGAAAATAAAGTTCCATCATCCAAACTTTCTATTTCTCCCCCAACTGGTAATCCTTGAGCTAATTTTGTTACTTTAGTATTGGAATTTTTTAAACTATCTTGAATGTAGTATGCTGTAGTTTGGCCCTCAACCGTTGCACTTGTAGCTAAAATTACTTCCTCTATTTTATCTCTATTAACTCTTTCTACTAAAGAATTAATTAATAGATCTTCTTTTCTTTGACCCACAGAAGATATTGTTCCTCCTAAAATATGAAAATATCCATTAAAGATATTAGAATTTTCAATTGACCATTGATCAGCTACATCTTCAACAACACAAATTTTACTAAATTTTTCTTTTGTGCTTTCACAATTTGAGCATCCACTTGCATTAGATTTTAATGAACCACAAAAATTACATCTTGTAACATTTTTATAAACTTGTGCTAATGTATTGGCCATTGGTTTAACCAATTCATCTCTGTTGTTTATCAATTTTAAGACAATTCTTTGTGCTGATTTTGGTCCTAATCCAGGAAGTTTAGAAATTAATTTAATTAAATCTTTAATCTCAATTATATTTTGCATAACTTAAAGTGGCCACTTAAATCCTGGAATTCCAAACCCACCTGTGGCTTTTGAAATCTCTTCATTAGTTTTTGATTTGAGTTGAGCTTTTGCATTATTGTGAGCTGCAACAATTAGATCTTCAATAATTGATTTTTCATCTTTTAAAATTTCATCTGAAATTTCGATTTTTTGCATTTCACCCTCTCCATCTAAAATTACTTTAACCGAATTTGAGCCTGATATACCTTCCGCTCTAATTTTTTTTATATTCTTTTGGCTTTCTTTCATTTTAGCCTCTAATTCTTTAGCTTTATCTAATATCTTGTTAAAGTCTGTCATCTAATCTTTTTCCTTATTAATAATTTCTAAATCAATTAATTTCGCATCTGGAAACTTTTCCAATACTTCTTCATACAATTTTGAGTTTTTAAATCTTTCTAAAAGCTCTATCTTTTGTTTTTGCTGCTTTTCTTTAATAGATATATCACCTTTTGTCTTACTAAAAGTAATTATCCATCTTTGACCTGTCCAATCAAAAAGTTTTAGTGATAAATCTTTGACAAAATTTTTATCTAAATTGTCATTGAATGATATTTCAATTCTGTTTTGTTCAAAACTGACAAGATTTACATTTTTTTCTAATTCATACTTAAGTTTAATTTCTTTATTTTGTGTACAAGTTGTTAAAAGTTGATCAAATGCTTTGATTGTAATTTTATCTTTAACATTTACTTCTGATTGAATTTCAGGTTTTGTTTTTTTTTCTTGAATTACATTTTTAATTTGATCAACAGTATCGTTTTTATAATCATCTATTATTTTTGTTTTTTCAGTTATTTCTTCAGTATTAATTTTTTTTTTATCACCTTCTTTTATTGAACTTAAATGCATTAATCTTGTTAAAAACATTTCAATTGATAGATTTTGATTAGAAACTATATCCAATTCTTCAATTGTTCTAATTGTAAACTGCCAAAATAAAATAAGAATTTCACCATCTAAATTATTAGATATTTTCTTGATTTCAGAAAATTCCTCATCATTTAATGAAAAGTTAGTACTTTCTAAGGTTAGTAAATTTATATTTTTAAAATAATAAATAAGCTCTAAAAAATCATTAATGAAAATTTTTGGTTCAACACCTTGATCATAAATTTTCCTATAATTTTCAATAACTTTCTTCTCATCTCCTTGAATAATTAATTTAAACATTTCTATTAAATTAGACTTGTCAAAAAAACCAAAGATCCTTTGTGCTAATTTAAGGTCCAGTTCTTTATCATTTTCTAGTGTTAATAAACCTCTATCTAATAATGATAATGCATCTCTTACAGATCCCTCAGAAATTTTAACAATTAATCTTAAAGCATCGTCTGAAACTTTTCCTTTTTCCTTGTCTTTGATTTGCTTAATAAAGTCGAATAATTCTGACGATTTTATTCTTGATAAATCAAATCTTTGACACCTTGAAACCACTGTTATTGGGATCTTTTTTATCTCAGTTGTTGCAAATATAAATTTTAAGTATTCTGGTGGTTCTTCTAACGTTTTTAATAATGCATTAAACGCTTGCTTACTTAACATGTGAACTTCATCAATTATAAATATTTTATACTTGGAAGAAGTTGGACCATATCTAGAAAATTCAATCAGATCCCTTACATCGTCAACACCTGTTTTGCTTGCCGCATCCATTTCCAAAACATCAATATGATTTGAATTTGAAATTGCATCACAATTTTCACATAATTTTTCTTTACACAAATTTTCAATACCGTTTAAACAATTTAAAGATTTTGCGACTATTCTTGCTATTGTTGTTTTTCCTATGCCTCTAATACCCGTAAAAAGGTAAGCATTTGGAACTTTGTTAGCTTTAATAGAATTAATTATTGTTTCAGCCACAACATTTTGACCAATTAAATCATCAAATACTTGAGGTCTATACTTTAATGCCAGAACTTTAGAGTTTTTATTCATTTTAAATCCTTAGGAGACTAGAACCTGAATAACTGTCTTTACGACTGCTTCCGTTAAGATCTGGTCGGGTTCAAGCAGCACCCACCTCTAGCCTCCAAAACTATTATAGCAGTAATGATTTCTAATCTACAAGAAAAGATTAAAATTTATTTTTCTCTTTGTTTGTCAGCTTCAAAAACACCTAGAACGTGAAAATCTTGACAATGTAATCCCAATTCTTCCAAAGATTTTTGAACTTTTGGATCATCTATGTGTCCATCCAGATCACATAAAAAAAAGAATGAATTAAATGTATTTTTTTCTTGGTAGCTTTGTAATTTTGTTAAATTTACTCCGTTAATTGCAAATCCACCTAAAGATTGATAAAGCGCAGCTGGTTTACTTTTAAGTTTAAATAAAAAAGAAGTGATGTATTTTTTTTGACCAAACTCTGGTTGAAAAATATTTTTTCCCATTACCAAAAATCTTGTAAGATTACCTTTTTCATTTTCAATATTTTTTTTTATTATTTCTAAATTATAAATTTTTGCACTTAATGTAGATGCTATAGCAGCTTTTGATTTGTCTTTATTTTCTAATACCATTCGTGCAGAACCTGCGGTATCAGCTCTTACGTGTTCGTTTAGATTCTGTGATTTTATAAAATTAGAGCACTGAGATAGTGCTTGGCCATGAGAATAAACATCTTTGATATCAGAAATTTTAACCCCCGGGAGACCTAATAAATTGTGTTCTATTTTTTGAAAATACTCTGAATAAATATTCAATCTGTACTCAAATATTAAGTATTCTATCCCAATATTTCCAGTGATTCGGTTTGACTCAGGGATTATTATTTTTGAATTTATTTCTTTAGAGGCTTTTGAAAAACATTCATCAAAAGTTTTACATGGAATAATTTCAGCTTTTGAGTCTATTGATAAAGCTGCTAGATGAGAGTAAGCCCCAAAGGTTCCTTGAAAATATATTTTAGTCATTTTGATTTATATTCCATTATTTTTTTTATGGCTACATAATCCTTTTCAGTATCCACTCCTATTGGAGATTCTTTTGCAAGAGAAACGTTAATTTTTATATTATTATCCAAAGCTCTTAATTGTTCTAAATTTTTTTTAATTTCATTATTAGATTGTTTAAGAGAAACAAAATTTTTTAGTGTTTCAAACTGATAGCAATAAATTCCCAGATGATGATAAGTATTTTTATTTTCATTAGTTGTTTTTCTAATAAAGTCGATAGCATCTGGAAATTCAGACATTTCCAAACTCTCTGCTGTTACCACTTTAACTACATTTTGTTCATTATATAAATTTTTGTCTACAATATTTGAGGCCAAGGTTCCAAGCTCAGATTTATTTTTTAGCATTTGATTATGTAAATTTCTGATATCTTTTATGTTCATCAAAGGCTCATCTCCTTGAAGATTCATTACTAGCTGAATATCAGGTTTGTTAAGCTTTTTTAAAGCTTCATAAATTCTATCAGTGCCAGTTTTATGATGATTGCTTGTCAAAATAGCTTGTCCACCATTTTGTCTAACATCATCAACTATCTCTTGATCTTCTGCAGCGACATACACTTCTCCTATATTTGCATCCACAGCTTTTTTAAAAACATGAGAAATAATTGATTTACCATTAATCTTGAGCAATGGTTTTCTTGGCAATCTAGTAGCTGACAACCTTGATGGAATTATAACTAATGTTTTCATTGTTTTTTTTATTTAGAATCAGATTATAAACAGAGGCAAAATTGTACATTAAATTATAAGCAATTTTTTATTTATAATGTTATACGTTCAAATTAAATTATTATAAAATGGATTCTTTTGAAATAAATAAGATAGTAGCAGCTGTTTTAATGGTTGCTTTATTAGTAATAGGGATAGGAAAGATCTCAAATATAGTATTTCATGTAGAAAAACCAAAAACACCTGGTTATGCTGTAGAAGTAGAACAAGTTGCCCAGAAAACAACATCTGCCGTGGAAACAACAGACGATAAAGTTGATATCGTCACATTAATGGCAATGGGCGATGTCACAAGTGGAGAAAAAATTTTTAAAAAGTGTGCTGCATGTCATTCTATTAAAAAAGGTGGAAAAAATAAAATAGGCCCTGCTTTATATAATGTAGTAGGAAGAAAAGTTGGTGGAGTAAAAGATTATAAATATTCTAAAGCTTTGGCAGGATATGAAAAATCATGGACATTTGAGGAATTAAATGGTTTTTTATTAAAACCAGCTAAATGGATTAAAGGAACAAAAATGGCTTATGCGGGACTGAAAAAAGAAAAAGATAGAGCTTCAATTATAAAATATTTAAACCAAAATTCCGACAACCCAAAAACACTACCTTAATTTTCCAAAGCAATACAATAAAATGCTTTTTTGAACATGGACTCTATTAAGCGCTTGCTGCCAAACTTTTGATTGACTTCCATAAAAAACTTTCTCTTCAACCTCAGGTCCCCTTGGTAAACAGTGCAAAAATATACAATCTTTTTTTGCAAGACCCATTAGTGTTTGAGTTATTTTATAATTTTTAAACTGTAATAATTTCTTTTTCTTATTTACCTTGTCATTTAGAGAAACTGCTTTATCTGAAAATATAACATCTGACTTAATAACTGCTTTTCTTGGATCATCAAAAATATAAACTTTTTTGTTATGATTTTTAACCCAATTTAAAGTTGTTTTGTTTGGTGAGTGATTTTTTGGGCATCCAATGTTTAATTTAAATTTAAACTTTACAGATGCCACAATTAAACTATTTAAAACATTATTTGAATCCCCTATCCAAGTGACATTTAGATTTGAAATTGATTTTTTTTTTATTTCTTCAACTGTAAAAATATCAGACAAAACTTGAGTCGGATGAGAAGAAGGACTTAAACCATTAATTATTGGAATTGATAAATACTTTTTAAAATTTTCTATTTTTTGGTCACTGTCTGTTCGGAACATAAAACCATCACCATATGTTGATAAAATTTTTGCTGTATCTCCAAGTGTTTCACCCCCTTCGCCAAGGTGAAGCTCATTCGCTCTTAAAGTTAATGCGCCACCTCCCAGTTGCTTTATAGCTAAATAGAAACTTAATCTTGTTCTTAAACTTGATTTTTCAAACATTTGAATGAGCAATTTACCTTTTAGCGGAGCACCTTTATCAAACTCTAAAGTACTAAGTTTTTTTCTAGAATTTTTTCTTTTTTTTGCATCTATCAGAATTTTCCTCAAATCTTTAGCTGGGATATCTTTGAGATTAATAAAATGCTTCATTTAATTAAATTTTAAACAAACTTTGTGAATTATTTTTAATGCTAAATTAATTTCTTTTTTTTTTACATTTAAAGGTGGAAGAACTCTGACAACATTTTCTGCTGCTCTAATTACAAGAAGCCTATTTTGCATTAAATTATCAATAAATTTTTTTTGATCTTTATAAAGTTGAATACCAATCAAAAACCCTCTGCCTCTTATCTCTTTAATAATTTTTGGAAATTTATTTTTGATAATATTAAGCTGATCATGAAAGTAGCTAGAGTTCTTTTTTACAATTCTTAGAAAACTTTTATTTGAGACAATATCCATTACTGTATTACCCACCTGCATTGCTAAAGGATTACCACCAAAAGTTGAGCCATGAGTGCCTGCTACCATTCCAGAAGCAACTCTTTTATTCATTAAAACAGCACCGATAGGAAATCCTCCTCCAATTCCTTTTGCAATCGGAACAATATCTGGTTTTACTTTTGACTTTTCAAAAGCAAAAAAGTCTCCTGTTCTGCCTATTCCACACTGAACTTCGTCAAAAATTAACAATATTTTTTTTTTATTGCAAAGTTTTCGGAGACCTTTAAGGCACCAGTCTGGTATTACTTTAATACCACCTTCTCCCATTATCGGCTCAACCATTATTGCGGCAGTTTTTTTAGTAATTAATTTTTTTAATGTTTTATGATCTCCATAATTAAAATGATCAAAACCTTGTACTTTGGGGCCAAATCCCTCTGTCATTTTTTTAGAACCACTTGCATATATTGTAGCTAAAGTTCTACCGTGAAATGAGTTTTTAATACAAATTATCTTATTTTTATTGGGCTTTCCAATAGAAAAAAAATATCTTCTAGCAACCTTAATCGCTGCTTCAGTGGCCTCTGCGCCACTATTTTGAAATATAACTGCGTCAGCAAAAGTTTTTTTTGTTAATTTTTTTGCTAATTTTTCTCCCTCTGGAATTTGAAACGCGTTTGATACATGCCAAAGTTTTTTTGCTTGTTCATTTATTGCTTTTACAAGTTTTGGATGTGTATGTCCTAGGGAATTGACTGCTATACCTTGAACAAAGTCTAAATATTTTATGCCTTTGGAGCTGTATAAAAATGACCCTTTGCCTTTTTTAAATGATATATTTTTTCTGTTATAATTATTTGCTAAATTACTCATAGTATTTAAAACCGTTCTATAAATTTAAATATTCAAATACAAGCTATGATTGAATATAAAAAAAATCAATTTTATAACCATTGTTAATAACTGTAAAAACTTACTTGTTTATTGAAATTTAATATCTTTATATTGTGTTATACAAATTAATTTATACTTTATATAGATATTTATGAGCTGGACAGATGAAAAAGTTGAGAAACTTAAAGAACTTTGGGGAAAAGGAAATACAGCTAGTCAAATAGCAGAGATAATTGGTGGTTTAAGTAGAAATGCAGTTATCGGAAAAGCTCATAGACTAAATTTATCAGCAAAAATTAAAACAAGAACAGCATCTTCCAACATTAAATTTGAACAGTCACAATTAAATCAAAATGTAAATTCTAAAAAAGGAAGAAAAAATAAATTTAAATCTCTAATTATTGAAAAGGATTTTGAACCAGAAAACCCTAAACAATTAGAGGAATTAGACGAAAATTCATGTAAGTGGCCAATTGGTCATCCAAATGAAAATAATTTTTATTTTTGTGGAAGATCTTCGCTTAAAGATTTTTCATACTGTAAACTTCATGTTCTTTATGCTTTTCAACCCAAAGGTAAAAAAGAAGATGTGCCTGATAAAAATGAAATTCCAGAATTTATAGAGAAAAAAATAAAATCTGCTTAATCAAATATTTTACTTTAATTTATATTTTTCTGTAGAAAACTGACCACCATCTTTCCACATATAACAATATTTTTTAACCTCATCATTAAAAATTTTATTACTTGGAACACCTATTTTAGAATTAGTTAAATATTTACCAGATATAATATTATCATAATTTAAAAGTCTTAATTGATCTTCAGTCAATAATGGATTTGGTAGCAACTGAAAAATTTTGGCAGTAAGTTTTCCAAGAAACAGAGGTAGTGGCAGTAACACACTTTTTTTTTCAATCAGCTGTAATAAATTTACTAAAATTTCTTTAAAAGTAATTGTTTCTGGTCCAACGCATTCTATAATTTTAGAATGAATATTTTTTGAAATTACCTGGAATATTATATCTGTTAAGTCAGAGCAATGAATTGGCATAAACTTGGTTTTCCCTGAGTAATAAAGAGGAAACAAAGGTAATCTACTCAACAAGGTCATAAAATTAGTTGTGAAATTATCATCAACTGAATATACAATTGATGGTCTTAATATGGTTGCTAAAGGATAATTTTTTTTAATATTAGCTTCACCCTCTAGCTTACTTTTTGCATAATTTGAGTCTACTGCTTCATTAATTCCAAGTGCTGATAAATGAATAAATTGATCCAAATTATATTCTTTGCACAATTTAGCTAATATTGATGGAAATAAAGTGTGAATATTTTTAAATGTATTACCCTTCTTTTTTTCAAATAAAATTCCAACTAAATTTATACAAATATCAGCTTTTTCAAAAAGGCTTCTTATTTTTTTTTCATCAAATATATTTGACTCTACAATCTCTATAAACCCAGGATTAGCCTGGGTTTTAACGATATAACTTTTTTGATGAATATTTCTTGTAACTACAGTAACTCTAAAGTTATTTTTGGTTAACTTTCTAATCAAATTTCTTCCAATTTGACCACTTCCACCAAAAATTAGACAATTTTTTGCTTTCATATATATATATTTTAAAAATGAATATTGATATTAAACTTCACAAAAGTGATTTACCAGATGAATTAGACTTAGGCAATGTTATAGCTATAGATGGTGAATTTATGGGTTTAGATGTTGGAAGAGATCCTCTATGTTTAATTCAAATTTCATCAGGTAATAATGATGCACATATAGTTCAGTTAAACAGATCTGACTATAAAGCTCCAAATTTGATAAAAATTTTAGCTAATGAGAAAATTACAAAAATATTTCATTATGGTAGAGCTGATATAGCTCACATAAAATATTACCTTAAAACAGATACAAATAATATTCTAGATACAAAAATAGCCTCTAAATTAGCAAGGTCTTATTCGGACAGTCATTCTTTAAAAACTCTAATTAAAGAATTTATTAATATAGATATAAGTAAACAATTTCAAAATTCAGACTTTGGTGGAGAGTTAACACAAGCACAATTAAAATATTGTGCTAATGATGTTGTTTATCTCCACAGAATTCATGATGAATTAAAAAAAATTTTAGAGAGAGAAAGAAGAATAAATTTGTATAAAGATTGTTTAAAATTTCTTAAAACAAGGGTAGATCTTGATCTTGCCTTGTTTAAAGATGATATTTGGTCTCATTAATGAAAAAAGATAATTATTTAAAAATTGCTAAAAAAGTAATTGAATTAGAAATAAACGCACTAAAAAAATTAAAAAATCAAATTAATCATTCATTTGCTGATGCTGTAGATGCAATAGTTAATTGTAAATCAAAAGTTATACTTTGTGGAGTTGGAAAAAGTGGATTGATTGCTTCAAAAATTTCTGCAACTTTATCCTCTGTGGGAACTCCATCTTTTTCTGTTTCAGCAAATGATTGTTCTCACGGTGACATGGGAGCAATAACAAAAAAAGATATATTAATTTTAATAAGCTATTCTGGTAATTCGATCGAGCTTAAAAATATTATTAATTATGCCAATAGAAATAGAATTAAATTAATTGGAATAATGTCCAAGAAAAAATCAATTCTTTACAAGGCAGCTGATATAAAACTTTTAATTCCCGAGGTGGCAGAAGCTGGCTTAGGCATAGTACCAACATCAAGCACTATAAATCAATTGAGCATTGGTGATGCTATTGCAGTAGCAACAATTAATAAAAAAAAGATCAGTAAAAAAGATTTTAAAAAATATCATCCCTCTGGAAGTTTGGGGACTAAATTGAAAACTGTAGAAGATTTAATGCTTACAGGAAAAAAAATACCTTTTATTAAAGAGACAGACACAATGAGGAAAGCATTTAATATTATAACAAAAAAGAATCTGGGTACATTAGTTGTTGTTAATAATAAAAATCAAACAACTGGAATAATAACTGATGGACAAATAAGAAGAATGACCCAAAAGATTAATAATATTTTTAATAAAAAAGTAAAAGATATTATGACTAAAAATCCAATTTCAGTTAGCAAGGATACACTTATATTAAAAGCATTATCAATAATGAATAGTAAAAAAATTACTAGTTTATGCGTAATAAATAGTTCAAATAAAAATAAAACTATTGGAATAATTCACATCCATAACATTCTAGAAAATACCAGTGATTAATAATAGGATATTAATACAGTTTGCTATTTTATCATTAATTTTTTTTTCAGTTATTATATTTTATAATAAGTATCTAAAAGTTAATAAAGAGCCACTTAGTCAGATTAAAAATAAAGATATAAAAAATCAAAATTTACTTAAAAAAGACTCTAATTTAATTTATAATTTAAGTTATAACTCAAAGGATATTGAAAATAATCAATATTTTATAAATTCTAATTCAGGAGTTATGTCAGAAAATAATTCAGAATTTTTAATGAATATAGTTAACGCAAAAATTATCTTAAATGACAAAACTGAAATCTTTATTTATTCTGACAATGCTATCTACAATAATATGACTTATAAAACAAAATTTTATGGGAATGTAGTTGCTAAGTATGAAGTAAACACTATTTATTCACAAGTTTTAGATTTAAACTTCGAAGAAAATCTAGCAACAATTTATGATGATGTTTTATTTAAAAATTTAGACTCTAAAATTAAGACCGATAAAGTAGAATTTGATTTAAAAACTAAGAATATTTTAGTATTAATGAATGACAAGAGTAAAAAAGTTAATATAACAAGTAATTTTTAATGGCAATTATTAAAAAATTTAGAATAAAATCTTTTAAAAATAATAAAGAGGTTATTAATTTAGAAAACATTTCTCTATCTTTTGGAAAAAGAAAAATATTAGAAAATATTAACATCTCTATAAATGAAGGAGAAATTGTTGGTCTTCTGGGGCCAAATGGAGTTGGAAAATCTACAATTTTTAATTTAATTACTGGCTTACTCAAACCTAATTATGGTTCAATAAAAATAAATTCGAAAGTTGTCAATGAATATCCAATTTATCTTAGATCAAAAAAATTTAAAATAGGTTATGTTCCGCAATATGGTGGATATTTTCATAATTTAACTCTTTTAGAAAATTTAAAAGCAATAAGCGAAATAACAATAGAAAATCAAAATTTGAGAGATAATAAGATTAGTTATCTTATAGCAAAATTTGAATTAGATGCAGTTAGAGATATTAAAGCTAAATATTTATCAGGCGGTCAAAAAAAACGACTGGTCATTGCTCTATCTTTATTAAGCGAACCAAAAATATTACTGTTAGATGAGCCTTTTGCTGCTTTAGATGTAATGACAATTAAAAAACTTCAAAAAATAATAGTAGATCTGCAGAGTGAAGAAAATATATCTGTTATTCTATGTGATCACCAAGCTAGAGATTTGCTTTTGTGTGTTGATAAAGCATTCATAGTTTCTAATTGTAATGTTATAGCTTCTGGAACCCCCTCAGAGTTGATTAAAGATATTAATGCAAGAGAAGCTTATTTTGGGGATTCTTTTCAACTTAAGTAATCTTATTTCTAAAGTAATGACAAAACCTATTCAAATTAAAAATACAATTAAACCATTTAATAAAAAAATATTTGTTGATGGTGACAAGAGTATTTCTATTCGTTGGCTCTTGCTAGCTTCTCAGGCAACTGGAAAATCAAAAGCTCATGGTATTTTAAAATCTGAAGATATTTTGAGTACAATAAACTGCTTAAGAAAGTTAGGTGTCAAAGTAAATTTGAAAAAAAATTATTGTGAAGTAAACGGCGTAGGTATTAATGGCTATAAATATAAAAACAATATTAATTTAAATGCTGGTAATTCAGGAACTTTAGCAAGATTAATTTTAGGGCTACTTGTTCATTCTGGTAAAAAGATTAAAATTACAGGTGATAAAAGCTTATCAAAAAGAGATTTCTTAAGAGTAACCAAGCCGCTGAAAAAATTTGGAGCTAAATTTGAAAATAAAAAAAAAGGTTTACCTTTAGTAATTAGTGGAACTAAAAAACCTAAACCAATTTATTATTTAGAAAATAGAGGGTCGGCTCAATGTAAAAGCAGTATAATGCTTGCTTCTTTAAATACTCCAGGAGAAACAAAAATTAAGGCAAGAAAATCTAGAAATCATACTGAGTTGTTCTTTAAAAATCTAAGAATACCTATGAAGATAAAGTCAGGTAAAAATTTTGATTTAATCAGAATTAAAAGAGTTAAAAAATTAAACTCAATTAACTATAAGATTCCATCAGATATAAGTTCAAGTGCATTTTTTATTGTTTTGACAGCAATGAGTAAAAATTCTCAACTTTTAATCAAAAATGTAAATGTTAATAACTCAAGAATAGGAATAATAAAAATTTTAAAAAAGATGGGAATAAATATATTTTTTAAAAACAAAAGAATTTATAAAAATGAACAAATAGCTGATATTTTTGTAAAGAGTTCATCGAATTTAAAATCTATTAACTGTCCACCAAGATTAAATTCATCAGCTATAGATGAGTTTCTATTAATTTTTTTGGTTGCAGCTAAAGCTAAAGGAGTGTCTTACTTTAGTAATTTAAATGAGTTGAATCAAAAAGAAAGTCCAAGACTTAAATGGGGAGCAAAAATTTTAGGTCACCTTGGAGCAAAGTATAAATTGGGGAAAGATTATATTAAAATATTTGGAAATCCCTATTTGAAAAGTAAAAAGAACGTTATTATAAAAAATTATTTAAAAGATCACAGAGTGTTTATGACAAGTGTAGTTGCATCTTTAATTTTTGGTGGTAAATGGACAATACATGATCCAAATTCTATCAAAACCTCTTTTCCCTCATTTTTAAAAATTATTAAAAAATTGAGTAAAAATGTATTGAAATAAAAATTTCAAATATCTGCATAATCTTTATATTTTAATGGTGTAAATAGGCAGTTTTATCATAAAAACCCATATTTTCTCCAATATACCTAGTTTATTAAAATATATTGCAACTTGATTAATATTATAAATTTATCTAAAAGATCATGTTTTTAAAAATAATTAAACAATAACGAATGGAAATATATAAAGATTTATCAAGTCCAAGTTCTAAAGAGTTTGAATCACTTCTTAATAATCAATTATCTAAAATAAAGCTTTCTGAAGGAACAATAGTAGAGGGTAAAATAAACAAAATTACCGAAAAATTTGTTTTTCTTTTTATAGAAGGATTAAAAAGCGAGCCTGTTTTGGATATTAATGAACTCAAGAGCCTTGGCCAAGAAGCAAGTATAAAAGAAGGTGGTAAAATCTCAGTTTTAATTGAGAAAATTGAAGATAAAAATGGAGAGGTGGTTGTTTCAGCAAATAAAGCTCAAAAAATTAAAGGATGGGGAAAATTAGTTGAAGCTTATGAAAAGAATGAACCTATCATTGGAAAAATTATATCTAAATGTAAAGGTGGCTGTATTGTTGAACATGTCGATACTAAATCATTAATGTTCTTACCGGGGTCTCAAATAAGTGACAAACCTCTAAAAGATATATCTCACCTTATGAATGAACCGCAAAAATTTGCTCTAATAAAACTTGATAAGATAAGAGGAAATGCATGTGTATCTCGCCGTGAAATTATATCATCGTTTAAAAAAGAGGATAAAGCAAAAATAGTTGAAAAGTACAAAGTTGGAGACATAATAAAAAATGCTGAAGTTAAAGGTTATAGTACCTTTGGATGCTTTTTTAATGCTAACAATGAAATTGATGTATTAGTGCACTTGCAAGAAATTTCATACTCAAGAGTTAATCATCCTGACGAGGTTTTTAATATTGGAGAAAAACATGATCTTAAAGTTATATCAGTAGATAAAGAAAAATTACAAGTTGGTTGCTCTGTTAAACAATTATCTCCAGATCCTTTTGAACATATTGAAAATTATCAATTAAATAAAATATACAAAGCTAAGGTTGTCAAAATTATGGACTTTGGGGCATTTTGTGAACTTGAGCCAGGTCTTACAACCCTCCTTCACTCAAGTGAACTAAGTTGGTCAAAGAAAAATTTATCTGCAAAAAAAATGTTCAAAATTGGAGACGAAATTGATTGTGTAATCACTGAAATTGACAAAGAAAAAAGAAGAGTTGCTATATCTCACAAGTTGGCTCAAGAAAATCCTTTTGAAATTTTTGAAAAAAAATATCCTGTAGGCACGTTAGTTGAAGCTGAGGTAGTTAGTAAAAATGAATACTCTCTTTTTGTTAAAGTAGAAAAATTAGATATTGATGCCTTCTTACACTGTAATGATCTTACATATCTGAATAATGGAGAGGAAGAATTAAATAAATATAAAATTGGTGATAAAATTAAAGTTAAAGTTTTAGAAATTAAGCCTACAGAACAAAAAATTAGAGTTGGTCTTAGACAAACTCAACTAGATCCTTTCGAGTGGTTTAATGATAAGAAAGTTAATCAAACTATCACTGTTAAAATTGTTTCTACTGACAACAAAGGACTTTTGGTTAGACCAGAGGGATGTGAGATGGATTTTACTATTAAAAAATCCTTAATAGCAATTAATGCTGCTGATGCAAGACCATCAAGATTTACAGGCGGTGAAAGAATTGACTGCGCAATAGCAGAACTTGATATTAAAAAAAGAAAGGTTGTTTTAAGTATAAAACTACTAGAAGAAATTGAAAAAAAAGAGGCACTTGAAAAATATGGTACTGAAGGTTCAGGAAAAAATTTACCATTCTCCTCATTATCAGAAGATTTAAAAAAAAAAGATAAAGACAAAGACAAGTAAAACACAAATAAAAGATTTAAATTGGCTATTGTAAAATCTAAGCTTATTAAACAACTAAAGAAATCGTATCCCAATATACTCTCAAAAGATTTAGAGAAACTTGTCAGTATTTTACTAAAAGAGATTAAAAATACCTTAAAGCGTGGAGAAAGAGTTGAATTAAGAGGATTTGGAATATTTCACACCAATACTCAAAAAGCATCAATAAGAAGGAATCCGCGTACAGGAGAAAAAGTTAATGTTCCCCAAAAAAGAACTATTCACTTCAAAATGGCTAAAGATTTGTTTAAAAAACTAAATAATGAAAAACAATAAAATATTTATTGCTTGTGATAGTACAAACATTTCAAGAATAAAAGAAATAATAATCAAAACAAAAAATTCTAAATTAAAAGTTGGATATAAATTTGGATTAGAATTTTTAAATTCAAAAAAAGGAAGATCTTTTGTTTCTAAACTTAGAAATAAAGTTACTTTTGGAGATTACAAATATTCAGATATACCTAATACTTGTGCGGCAGCAATCAAAGCTGTAAGAGATTTAAAATTTAATTATCTAACAATACATATAAGCACAGGGTTGAAAGCACTCAAAGCTGCAAAAAAAGCCTCAGGTAAAACAAAATTAATTGGTGTAACTATATTGACATCTCTAGATAATAAATCTTTAAAAGAAATAGGTTTTAATAAAAGTATTAAAAAACTAGTTTTTCACCAAGCTAAATTAGCCAACAAAGCTAAATTGGATGGCATAGTTTGTAGTGCTCAAGAAGTCAGAATAGTCAAAAAAGTTTTTAAAAAAGAAATAATTACACCTGGAATTAGATTTAACTCTCGAACAAATGATCAAAAAAGAATTTTAACTCCTAATGAAGCTTTTAAAAATGGCAGTGATTGGCTGGTAATTGGTAGACCAATTACAAAGGGTAATATAAAAAAAAACATTCAAAAATTAATAGACCATTTAAATCAATGATCAAAGCTTGTAAAATTTGTGGGGTCTCTGATCTCAACACATTGAGCTATATTCTTGATCACTCTAATCCACCAGAATTTGTCGGTTTTATTTGTAACTACAAAAAGAGTTCAAGATATGTTGAAATAAACAAATTAAAAAAACTTGTCGCTAGAAATAAAAAATATAGTAAATTTGTAGCAGTTTTGGTTAAGCCCAACAATGAGGTGTTAGAAGAAATCAAAAATTTAAACTTTGATTATTATCAGATTTATGACAGCAGCCCTAATGAAATACAATTAATTAAAAAGGAATACAATAAAAAGATTATAACTGCTTTTACAATTAAAAAATTTGAGGATATAGAAAAACACAAGCTTTATAAAGATGTTGCAGACATTTATTTATTTGACAGTAAAGGATATGAAAAAAGTTTGTCATTTGACCACTCACTACTTAAGGGTATAAAATTTGATAAAAAAGTAATGTTAGCAGGTAATATTAAATATGATGATAATCTTGAAAATTTAGGAGAAATAGCTGATATTGTTGATATATCTGGTGGATTAGAAACCTCTGGATTTAAAGATTTTTCAAAAATAGAAATTTTCTTAAATAAAATAAAAGCTTTAAAAAATGAAAATTAAAAAAAATATTCCTTTAATTGATCAACACGACAAATATGGATTTTGGGGCGGTAAATTTGGTGGAAGCTTTATTCCTGAAACTTTAAAAAAACCTGTTGAAGATTTAACTAAGGAGTTCAAAAGATTAAGAAATAACAAAAATTTTATTAAAAAAAGAAATTTTTACTTTAAAAATTATATTGGTACTCCAACCTCATTTGTAAAATTAGAAAATTTGACTAATCATTTGGGGGGGGCACAAATTTGGGCAAAAATTGTATCTGAAGCAAATGGAGGAGCTCATAAGATTTATAATGCAACTGTGCATGCGCTTATTTGTAAAGCAATGGGGAAAAAATACATTGTTGGGGACACTGGTGCTGGCTATGCTGGAAAAATGTTGAGTATGGCGGCCAAAAAATTTGGACTCAAATGTAAAATATTTATGGGTGCAAAAGACATCAAAAGACAAAAACCAAATTGTGATGCAATGAGAAAAAATGGAGCTGAAATAGTTCCAGTTTACTCTGGAAGTCAAACATTAGTAGATGCAGTTAGTGAATGTATGAGATATTGGGTTTCAAATTGTGATAATTGTCATATGGCTGTTGGAAGTACAGTTGGACCAAATATTTTTGTTAAAATTTGTGGCTGGAGTACCGCTCAAATTTCAAGAGAGCTAAAAGTACAAATTAAAAATGAATTTAAGAAAATTCCTAGTCGTATTAAATTAATAAACTGTGTAGGAGGTGGAAGTTCTGCTTATGGATTTTGGAGTGAATTTATTGATTATAACAAAAAGCAAGTGGAATTAATAGGAGTCGAGGCTGGTGGACCAAAAAAATCAAAGTTACATGCGGCCCCTCTAAGTAGAAAGGCAAAAATTGGAATTTTACATGGCTCAGCGGCTTATGTTTGTCAAAATGGTGAAGGCCAGATTAATCAAACTGAATCAATTAGTGCTGGCCTAGACTATCCGGGGGTGAGTCCAATTCATTGTTTTTTAAAGGATACTAAGAGAGCAAGATATACCTATGCAACAGATGAAGATGCATTAAATGCTTATAAAATAGTTACCAAATTTGAAAATCTGAATCCAAGTTTAGAACCAAGTCATGCATTTGCTGAAGCTATAAAAATTGCTCCAAAATTAAGTAAAGACACTATCATTATAGTTAATTCATGTGGTGATGCTAAAAAAGATAGGGATATCTTAAAACAAAGACTAGGAAAATATTAATGAAGAATTCTCTTTTAAATCAGTCATTTAGAAATGCAATAAATGAAAATAGACCTGCTCTTCTAACTTATACAGTGGCTGGCGATAATACAAAAAAAAAATCTTTAGAAATTTTAAAATCAATTTCAAAATATGCCGATATCTGCGAATTAGGATTTCCACACAATACTCCTATAGCTGATGGTGGACAAATCCAAACAAGTGCTTATCGAGCAATTAAAAATGGTATCAAAATAAATGATGTTTTTTCAATAGTTCAGAATTTTAAAAAAATTAAAAAAAATAAACCAATCATTTTAATGGGTTATTACAATATGATTTTTCAATATAACGAAGATAAATTTATTACTAAGTGTAAAAAATCAAAAGTGGATGGTCTGATTGTTGTAGATTTTCCTCACCCAGAAAATAAAAATTTTGCATTGAAATGTAGAAAAAGTAACATTAATTTTATTCAATTAATATCTCCTACTACTTCAAATTCTAGATTAAAACAAATTGTAAAAAGCTCACACGATATGATTTATTACATTAGTATGCTATCTACTACAGGTGGAAAGTTAAAAGTTTCACCTAAAAAAATATTAAAACAATACACAAAAATTAAAAATCAAAATAAATCAAAAAATATAGTAATTGGATTTGGGATCACAGAAAAAACTATAAAATCCCTAAAAAAAGCTGACGGATTAGTTGTTGGTAGTGCAATTTGCAAGGAAATCACTGATTCTATAAAAAAAAGACAAAATACTGTCATAAATGTTACTAATTTGGTTAGAAGATTAAAAAATAAAATAAAATGAATTGGATTAATAAAATAATAAAAGCAGGTGAAAAAATAAAATCTGCTATTCATAAAAGAGCCTCTAAAGAAGATATTGCTAATAGTGACTGGACTTCGTGTTGTAGGGGGCCCATTCTAAAAAAAGATTTAAAAGAAAATCTTTGGGTTTGCCCTGATTGTAATAAACATCATCGCATTAATCCTAAACAAAGATTTAATATTCTATTTGGTAAAAATAATTATGAAATTTTTAAAACACCAATTCCAAAAGACGATCCCTTGGACTGGACAGATTCTAAATCATACAAAGATAGATTAAAAAGTGCCAGAAAAAAAACTGGCATGGACTGTGGTATGATGGTTGTTAGCGGGTTAATTAATGATATTAAAATTACCGCAGTAGCTTCAGATTTTGATTTTATGGGTGCATCTATGGCAGCTGCTGAAGGTGAGGCTTTTTTGTATGCAATTCAATATGCTATAGAAAATAAAACACCTTTTTTATGTATAAGTGCTGGTGGTGGAATGAGAATGATGGAAAGTTTGATTTCTTTATCACAAATGACGAGAACAACGCTCGCAATAAATGAACTAAAAGAAAAAAATATTCCTTATCTAGTTTGTATTACAGACCCAACAGCTGGTGGAATTACAGCCTCGTATGCTATGTTAGGAGATATTCATATAGCTGAACCAGGTGCATTAATAGCATTTGCTGGTGCAAGAGTTATACAAGGAACGGTAAAAGAAGAGTTACCAGAGGGTTTTCAAAAAAGTGAATATGTTGAAAAAACAGGTTTCGTTGACTTAATCGTTGAAAGAAAAGAACTTTCTGAAAAAATAGGAATTTTATTATCAATATTGTTAAAGAAAGAATCTGATATAAGCACTGAAGAAAATGAAACTAAAAAAAATTCTCAGCCGCTTTCAGAAATTGCATCCTAAAGAGATTGATCTCAGCTTAGATCGAATAAAAATTCTTTGTGAAAAACTTGGAAACCCTCAAGATAAAATAAAAGCTATATCTTTTGTTGGTACAAATGGAAAGAACAGTACAATTAATGCAACTTTTTCAATATTAAAAGAAGCTAATTTTAAATGTAATGTTTACACTAGTCCCCATATTTTTAAAGTAAATGAACGATTTATTTTTAACAATAATGAATTAAGTGATGATGAGTTAGCTGTTTTATTTGAAGAAGTAGAACATATTAATAATGATAAACCCATTACATTTTTTGAAATATTAACAGCCTCATATTTTTACAAAGCTGCTCAATATCCAGAAAATATCAACCTAGTAGAAGCTGGCTTATTTCACCGATTTGATGCAACTAATATATTAAAAGAAAACTTAGCAAGCATTGTATGTTCATGTTCTATTGACCACACTGATTGGCTTAAAAAAAATGAGCGAACAATTGAAAAAATTGTATTTGAAAAAACATCGAGTCTATTAAATTCAAACATTATTGTAGCTAAACAAAACACAAAAGAGACCATGGATTGTATCAAAAAAAATATCTCTCAGAATTCTTCTAATAAAGTATTTTTTAATGATGATTTCAGTTACTCAACTAACGAAAATAATTTCTTTTATTACGAAGATAAATTGGGTGGCCTAAAGCTACCAAGGCCTAACATTCTTGGTCAATACCAGTTAGAAAATATAGCAACTGCAATCGCACTATTAAGAACTTTAAATCTAGGCATTAAAGGTGAGCATATTCAAAAAGGAATTACCAAAATAAAAAGTCTAGCGAGACTTCAGGAAATTAGATCTGGTAAATTAAAAGAACTGGTAAAGAACAATAAATTAATAGTAGATGGAACTCATAATGTAGATGGTGCTAGAGCTTTAAATGAATATCTTCAAACTTTAAATTGTGACAAACATGTTATTATTTCAATGATGGCAAATAAAGAACATGAAAAATATATAAGTTACTTTAAAAATATTTCATCAATAACTACCATAGACTTGAAAACCCAAATAAATTCTATTAGTGGTAAAAATCTAAAAGAAAAATTTAAAAATATGCCTAATGTTCAATATCAACCAAGTATTGAACAAGCTATAAAATCAATCAATTTAAAAGAGGGTGATCTTTTATTGATTACAGGATCTTTGTACGGGGCTGCTGAAGTATTAAGTTTGAATTAGATATTTTTTTCTAAAAATTCCTTCATATTGCTTTCTGCAACACCACCAACTTTTCTGTCTACTTCAACACCTTTTTTATATATAATTACAGTTGGCACTCCTCTTATCCCCGCAGCACTTCCAGTATTAATGCCACCATCTTCAATATCTGCATAATAAAAACCCGCTTTACCTTCGTACTCTCCAGCTAATTTATCCATGATTGGTTTAAGAGCTTTACAGGGCGCACACCATGCTGCACTGAATTGTATTACAGAGATGTCTTCGTTCTTAATTTTATTATCAAAGTCATCATCTTTAAAATCTATAAGCATAGTATTGATATAATTGATTCAAATTTTTTTTCAATGATCAAAAAGAAGCTTTTTAAATTTATTATACTAAGCATCTGAATATTTTTGCTCTAAATTCATTACATAATCATTGATTCCATCCAAAAATTTTAGTTTTTCATCAACTGTTTTAAATGAAAACATTTTATCTCCATTTTCTCGAATTTCATCACACTCTGAATAAAAAGCTGAAACAGTCCACCATTTTTCTTTATTAGTACTTAAAATTCTAGAGGCTATTCTTCTTTTAATTTTCTTATGAATATCTTTTGGTAAGATTTCTGGAGCTTCATTATATATTAAACTATAACCAAATGTCACAAGTCTATCATCTTTAAACTTATCTAATATTGATAATCTTTCTTTCCAATCTGAAGAGTGAAATTTTTCAAATAATGGAACATCCTTATTGAAAGTACCAAAACCACCAGAATAAATTGTCTCTTCAGGTTCGGAGTCTACTTGTGATGCAGTTTCCATTTTTTCTTCTGCAGCTTCTTTCAAAATGTTACATATGTCCTGTGAAAATTTTTCATTTGATTTCATCAATTCTGCTCTTTTATTCAATAAATTTATCCCAATTTTTTTATAAGGTTCTACTTTTAAACCTAAGCTCTTGTCTAAAATAATTGGTGCTTTATTAGATTTTATTGTTTTATAAAAACGAGGGGATTTTTTCATCTCTTTTTTCAAATCCTGATAATTTAGTTTTTGTAATTCTTCAATATTTGATGATAAGTTTACTGCTTGTCCCCATTTATAAACTGGATGCATCCATGAATTTGGATGTAAAGGCGCTACTAAAAATAAATAATTTTTACCAAAAAAATTTTCATTAATTGTAAACATTTTTTCTTGCTTAATCAAATTTTCCACAACAACTTTACTTTTTGTTTTTAAATATTCATGCCACAAATCAGGCTGCTTATTCTTTAACAAGCCTAAAACCTTTACTGTTAAATCAGTATCAAAAAGAGCTCCATGAGCCCCTGAAGAGTCAAAGCCATTAAGTCTTGCTAACGACTCTAATTTCATAGATTTATTTCCTTTTGGATTAAGCTCTGTTTTTAGTACATTTTCATCAATAGCAAATGCTGCCTTAATCATATTTAAAGCGTCATGCCTTGCATTGCCCTCTGTATTAATAAGATAAGGTTTACGAAGAGATTTAAAAAATTCTCTTCTTAAAATTTCGTCATCAAAGCCAACACTAGAAAAACCCATAAATGTTGCTGGAGACCATTCACGAAATTTTTTTTCTACTTGAGCAATCATTTGGTAATGGCTTAAGTTACCTTTAGTGATCAAATCAACATTTGACTTATTTATACATAAAGCAGTTGCAGATGGGACTCGGTCTTGTGGCATTCTACATCTTGCTGTAAATCTTTCTTTTTCATTAAAATTTTCATCTAATAAGATTGCTCCAATCTCAATCATAGTAGCCCAATCAAGTTGGGCTGAATCTGTTTCAATATCCCAAACTACATAATTCAATTTGCCATCCTTTGTGAATAAAATTGTTCAACTTTTTCTAAAAATTGGTTTTGATAATTTATTAATCTTTCACCTTCAACTATAAATCTTTGAAAAATATTGTCTTTGGTGCATAAAAGGATTGCTACTTGATTGATATTTGAACCATGAACTTTATTGTGAGCTAAAGAGTAAGCTGCACATTGCAAATAATAATCATCAATCCATTCATCTTTTTTTGGTTTGTTGCTTTGTTTAAAATCTATAATGGTTTCTTTA
>Ga0209425_10000807_pt1 | contig 37373 bp, 36 predicted proteins | sample COG_05_FD_184749 | JGI IMG/M metagenome (GOLD analysis project Ga0209425, IMG submission 184749) | Pelagic Microbial community sample from North Sea - COGITO 998_met_05 (SPAdes) (version 2) | ecosystem: Environmental > Aquatic > Marine > Neritic zone/Coastal water | place: Helgoland, sampling...
AGGCATAAGATCTTTGAAGGCTTAGTACCACTAAGTAAAAGCCGTAAAACTCTATCTGTCAGAACCTTGGTTTTACCAGTTCCTGCTGACGCAGAAACCCAAACAGAAACATCTGGATTGGTGGCAAGACGCTGCTCGATATTTGGATTGTGTTTTGATTGTTTAAGATTACTCATTGCTAATTATTTACTCTCAGGCGATGACCATTCCTTGACTCTCGCCAAATGCTCATAATCGGAATAAGCCGGAGCAGTATCGGGTCGTGGCCTAGACTCATAGGGTGTGTCTTTTTGATCAAATAAACGCACTAAAGCTTCTAATCCTTCTTTAGCACTGATTGCCAAATCTTTTGGATTATCCTTAATAGCTAGAATTTCTCCAGCTGGGTTTCCTCCTTTTAAACGCCAATAGAGTAAATCCTGAACGTAATTTTCTGATATTCCATCAAACCCACCACTTTCGGCAATTGCTGCTTCCAGAGGTAGCTGAGGTGCAAAGCCACCGAGCACCTCCAACCTACTCGGCAGAGCCCCAGTTTTATAATCAATAATCATAAGACCACCACCTTTTTTCTCATCAATTCGATCTGCTTTAGCTACTATTACGAAAGGCTCTTTTTTGCCTTTTATAATAAGTTTTCCGATGACTTCAGTATGGCTTGTTATTATTTCTCCACGATTTTTTTTCTCATTATTTATGAACCACTCTGCGATTCGTAAAAACCTTGGCCACCAGAATGCCCAAACACTTGGATATTTTAAAACTTCAGAGAACTCTTCCTGTCCAATCTTTAAAATGTTATCAAGAGTATAATTCACGGGATCTCGTGAATATTTTTTTACAAACAGATCTAATATTTTATGTATTATGGAACCGTAATCCGCGGCGTCTGGTGGCGCATCAATTGAAGGTAAGGGTTCTAATTTTAAAATATGTTTTGCATAGATAGCATAAGGATCTCGCATCCAAGTCTCAATTTGAGTCACAGATAATTGACGTGGCCGTGCTGAGATTGGCGGTGTTGGTGCTGGAGGTTTTATCGGGCATGGATCTATATCTGGGTCATCTAACATTTTCTGCCAATATAACCAGGACTCTTCTGATGATGAGTTTTGAATAGTTGAATCACCCAGGCCGTTTACTAATTTTTCTAGGCGGACCAACCAACGAGAGGGTATTGTTGGGGTTCCATCAACTTTATTTGCACGCGTAATAAATACTTCTGGGGCGCACATAGCTTGCTGGAAATCATGAGCTGTAAGGGCAATCCGTTGGTCTAAGGGTGGTAAACCAAACTCTTTTCTCATTGGTCGGCTCATCCATGGATCGGGTTTTATATCTGGAGGCCAAGTTCCCTCATTAAGCCCACCAAGAATTAGCAAGTCAGCTTTTTGTAATCTCGCCTCAAGCAATCCCCATATATAGAGCCTAGGATGGCTGCCGTCGCTAGTTCGAGCGACCTGACCAATTAAAAGTGTATCAAATAATGAGGAATATGACCGCCCGTCGCTTAGATTCAAAGTATCTGCCACTTCAATTAACTGTTTGATAAAATTTGCAACCCCTTCTCCAGTTTCACTCGACCATAAACGTTCTGCTCCAGATGTGGTATCCGAGGTAGCCAGAGCTTCAGCTAAACGAATGTGTGCTCTAACTAATTCTGCTAGTGATACATTCTTTACTGTTCTGGTGTTTGTAAAGTCTTGACTAATAACCTTTATCGTTTCCAGAAACTCTTTAAGATCTGGTCGAGTAAGCTTCACCAGATCAATTAGTCCTTCAATACCGGGGGCCGGTCTGGGTCCTCGAAGAAAATTTATTTCGAGGTCTCTTGTTAATTCTCTAAATTTGACTTGGGGCATGCTACAAGCGGTAAGCGGGTTTTTGCCTAAAGAAAGGAGACTAATAGGTGAGAAGCGAGACTCAATTAATTGACAAGCTAATCGAAGGAATGATCCTTCTAATGTTTGTGATATTGGAATACCAGCTGAATCGTTTATTTTAATATTCCAACGGTCTAACTCAATCGATACTCTCCGTGCAAGAAATCTGTCAGGCGTGACCAGGGCAGCTATTTTGCCCGGGGTTTCGATTGATTGCCTTAGTTTGAGCGCTATTATTTTGGCTTCTTCTTCAAGGCTGGGGCAATTTACAATCTCAACATTATCAAGGACCCCTTTTGGTAGCTTACCCAGTGATCGCCATCTACCAACTTTAGCCGCTGGTAACATAGCATTAAAAATAAGTTTTCGACGAGATACAGATGCGCATTCCAAGTTTGAAACACTTTCTGGATTAAGCCAGTTTGTGACATCTTGTGCTTTAAGACCCAATTTAGATAGAAGTCGATACATTCCACTCTGAGGGTGAGTGTCCATATCTTCCAACGCTGTGTCATCAAGAGTCGTATCTAAACCTGGTAGAACGACCGCCCCTCCTTTCAATAAAGAAATAAACCTTAACAATTTGGATGTTGCTGGAATGGTTCCTGTAGACCCGGCAGCTATTATAGGTTTCTGTGGTGGATTTTTAGTCCAATACTCGATTTGAGAATTAATAAGTAAGTTACGCCGCCTTGCGGGGTCTATAAGATTATTATCTTTTAGTATCGAGGGCCAGAAATCACTTAATATTTCTAGAAAAAGAAGGGTAACTTGCCAATGCTCTGCAAGCTCCTCTGGAACAATAGTATTTAATTTTGCAAAATTAATCTCTTCGGTTTGTACCTGGTCTAAGAATTTACCTAATTCTCTAGCAAGCTTAGCAGCCTGATCAATATTCATGGTGTCGCCTTTTAGGCTTTGAATATGTTTTGTTAACATTAATTGCCTATGCAAATCTGAAATAGCGTCAGGTATATCTAAGATATTTGTATAATTTGGTTCTGGGTTGTTATGGTTTAAGTCGTTTATCATTATTTCTTCTTCATCGAGGTCGCCAATAGGACTAATTCTTGGAAGCAATAAGGAGTTTCTATTGTTGAGACGAAAAAAAGATTCTTGCAGGGAAATAACGGATCGTCGTGTTGGAACTAATATTGTAAAATCGGTAAGTTCGAAGTTACCTTTTAAACAAATCTCTTTAATTCCTGTTACCAGTGCATCGACAAAAGGCAATTCGGGCGGAATATTATACACTTGCGCAATTTTTGATTGTAGCAAGTTTTATCTCCTATTTTAACGGTGGCGAACCCCAGAATACCTGTGCTGCATATATTTCTCTGCTTGATCAAGACCATCTGGGGTTCCAATATGAAACCATTCCCCATCATTAACAATTCCATAAAGGCGACTAGTTTTTATTAGTTTATCATATATGATATTTAATGAAAAAGCGCCCAAAGGCGTGTCCTCAAAAATACGTGGATGCAGTATCTGAACTCCAGTAAAAAGATACGGGGTTAGCTCACGCTCTAGCTTCCGCGAGAGCCTCCCAACGGGGTCTAGTTCAAAATCCCCATTACCCATATATCCATAGGCTTCTACAGTTGAGTGTAACATTAATAAGCCATCCATTTGATCATTATGCCAAGAATCTTGCATTCGTTCCAAAACTGGGGAGGGGCCATTCAACCATAATACGTCAGCATTGCATGCAAAAAAAGGTTCGTCGCCAAAATATTCTAGTGCATTTTTTATTCCCCCGCCGGTTTCTAAGAGCACGTCGGCTTCTGATGAAAATATAATTTCTAGGTCTGTTCTTTTAGATAGGTGCTGTCTGATTTGATCACCTAAATAGTGAATATTGATAATCGCCGTTTTAACACCAATAGCCAGTAATTTATCTATTGTATGATCCAACAATGTGCGGTCCGCAACTTTTACTAATGGCTTTGGGATTTTGTTTGTTATAGGCCTTAAGCGGAGACCTAATCCTGCAGCCAGTATCATAGCGGTCTCTAATTTTGGCTTTCTTTTGTTGACAATTTTTTTTTGCATAATCTATTTTTTCCGATAATAGCCTGATTAAAAATATTAATCAGGCATATTAGCTCGAAGCCAATTTTTTAATTCTAATAATGAGGGATTTAAACATGACTGTTTTAGCATTCTCCAGCATCTTGGTAAGTGAGCTAAATAATTATCTTTGTTATCGCGAACGTGCAACCTGGAGAATATGCCCAACACTTTGCAGTGGCGCTGAGCTGCTAATATATGGTATGTAGATTCAAATTCTTCCTTATCAAGTTCTGGAAAGGCTCGCAAATAACGTTTCATCAAATGGTTTTTTTGTTCAGGCATTATATCACGACGCGCATCTTCAAGTAATGATAAAAGATCATAAGTTCGTGAACCAATCACTGCATCCTGGTAGTCTAGTAAACCACATCTTTTTATCCCTTCTCTTTCAGGCAACCAAACTAAATTATCGGCATGGAAATCTCTAAGTACAAGGGTTTCATTAATTTGAGATACATTTTTTAATAAACCAACCCAAATTGAATAAAACTCGTCTGTATTTTCAATTACGGTCTTATTTTCAAAACATAATGGCATATACCATTCAACGAATAATGAAATTTCCCTATATAATTCCTGATGACCATAAGACCCAATTCTATCTTTCCTGTTCTCAATCACTGGCTGTTTGTGCAAATCTATCAACAAGTCGATGGCGCATTCATAAATTTCGGATTCTTTGATCCCTTGAAGTAAAACTTGCGTAAATGTGTTATCCCCAAAATCTTCTAATAGTAACAGGCCTTCTTTAGCATTTTCACCAAAGATATTTGGCACTGAATAGCCTAATTCTAGCAAATAATTTGTGAAAAAAATAAAAGGGCGGACATCTTCCTTGTTAGGCGGGGCATCCATCAGTATGGCTCGGCCATTATTATTTTTTACTCGGAAGTATTTGCGATTAGAAGCATCGCCGGCTAAGAAAATTATTTGTTCAGTTGTCCAATCCTGCTCTTCTAAGAACTCGTTTATTATATTTTCTCTGATGTTCATTTTGTAAATAGGTTTCTTAATTGAGTTTCCCAAAATTCTCCGTGACCAATTATTTTCACTGCTCTTGAAGCGTCCATTAGACCTTGCGATAAATAAATATCAAGTCGATTTTTGGGAAAATAATTATCCATTCTCTCAGGCCACTCTACCAGAGTAATGCCGTCATTAATGGCATCAAAAATACCAAGTTCAATAATCTCGTCGGGACTATTAATGCGATACAGATCATAATGATATACTTTTATTTTGGCAAATTCGTATAATTGTAAAAGGCTAAAGGTTGGACTAACCACTTCATCTGCGTCTTCGAAAGAATGGATAAAGCCTCTGGCAAAAACAGTTTTACCAATTCCTAAATCTCCAAAAAGGGCTATCATTCCGTTTGATGCTGGAATAGCAGCAATATCTGAACCAAGTTTCAATGTGGCTGCCTCATCATCAAGTGTAAAGTTGTATTCTAATTCTGACTTCGACATATCAAATGCGATTTCTTTCATTTAACTTTAGGTTCAGGGCCTACTGAGGTAAAATTAAACTAATTGTAGTACCTTGATTGATTTTTGATTTTATTTCAATTCTCCCGCCAAGCAAATCTAAAACTCTATTTGCAAATACAATCCCTGCACTGTGAGAGGGAATATCAAGAACAGATTTTTTATCAAAATTATCAAAAATTTTTGATAGATCAATTTTAGATAACCCTTTACTGGTATCAATCACATCAATTCGAATCTCGCCAGTTGATCGTTTAGTATTAATAGTAATTCTACCCCCCGAACCAGTTAATGAGATTGAGTTCTTGATTAGATTAAGTAAGCATATTTTTAGTTTGTCTGGGTCTGAATCTATCCAACCAAAGTCTAAGGGGCATTCCAATATTAATTTTATTTTCTTATTTTTTATTTTCTTACTGAATATGGAAATCAATTTTGATAAGAAACCATGTAAATCTATCGCATCTATTTTAATTTTTGAAATTCCAGAGTTTATCGAGAGCAAATCAACAGAATCAACTAATAAATTCAGAGCCATTTCTGCCTCATTTTGAATACGGTTTAAATACAGTACTTGTGATTCGTTCAAATCACCGAGATGGTTGTCTGCTAATAATTCCGTTGATGTAATAATGGACTTCAATGGTATAGATGTTTCATTTGTAATGCCTCTAAGAAAATTTATGCTCTTAATATTATCGTCATTAATTCTTTGATTTTGATTTATTATGGTTGATCCCATGCTGGTTAATTTTGAGTCCAATTCTATACTGTATGAGATATCACCATATTTGAGTAAAGTTGCGCCGGCATTTATAGGAATATGTTCGCATTTGAGTACCATGCCGGAGTTTAATTTAATGGTTTTTGATCCTTTTTTACGACTTAATAGTCTCCCCGTTAATTTTTGTCTATGATGTGGCCAATTGCTGAGAACAGGAAGTTGTCGCCGCGTTGCATCTAAAAAATCTGATAAATGGGGGTTCGTCGCGAAGTAATCTTTGGGTAAAGACCACAGATTGCTAATTGACTTATTATACTTCTGGATTAAGCCATCATTTCCAAAGACAGCTAATCCCGCATCTACTTGATCATATATGAGTTGACTGGTTTGTTGTGTCTCTGCAAGCACCCTTTCTCTCATAAAATTTGGAGTTAAGTCCTCTACAGTAAACATTGATTGTTTAATGTTTAAAGATTTAAATCTTATTTTTAAACTCCGACTATCTGGAAGGTGCCATTCTTCCGAGAATGTTTCTTGTTTAAGAATATTACTCTCAATGTGGGCTTTAAATTTCCGGAAATTGTTTTGTTCTGGGAGCAACCGACGATCACGCAAAATATCTAGAAAGTCTAGAGCTAAACGGTCTTTTTTTAAATCACCGGGTGCGATGGGCCAAATATCTTTAAATAACGAATTATTTAAACCAATTAAAATATTCTTATTCTCATCAATAACTATTTCCGCAGTCGCTATTGGGATAGCTTCTAATAAAGACTGGTTTAACACTCCTTTATTTTTATCTAAATCTCCCAACGCGTATGCCTATTCCTGATTCTATTATAATGATGTTCGTTATTATAAAGAATAATAAAATGGCTTTAAACAATTAATCTTAACCCTCAAAGTATTTTTTTGCCAATAATTTTTAATTTAATTAAGTAAGGTTAAATCAACTTAGTATCTATAATATTCTGGCTTAAATGGTCCAGCTTTTGAGACGCTAATATACTTGGCCTGTTCTTCAGTTAATTCAGTCAGCTTTACATTAAGTTTAGCTAGATGTAACGTTGCTACCTTTTCGTCTAAATTTTTGGGTAAAACATAAACCTTATTTTCATATGAAGTTGAGTTTTCCCATAATTCTATTTGAGCTAGAACTTGGTTAGTGAAGGATGCTGACATAACAAAACTTGGATGACCAGTGGCGCAGCCAAGATTAACTAAACGGCCTTCAGCCAACAAAATTATGCGTTTCCCATCAGGGAATTCAATTTCATCTACCTGAGGCTTAATATTGTCCCATTTATAGTTTTTAAGTGCCTCAACTTGAATTTCTGAATCAAAATGACCAATATTTGAGACTATTGCACGATCCTTCATTTCCCTCATATGTTCAATAGTAATAATATCAACGTTTCCAGTGGTTGTAACAAAGATATCAGCAATTGATGCAGCCTCATCCATAGTAACAACTTCGTATCCCTCCATCGCAGCTTGTAATGCACATATTGGGTCGATTTCGGTTACTAATACTCTCGCGCCTTGGCTACGGAGAGATGCCGCTGATCCTTTGCCCACATCGCCATAACCCGCTACCACTGCACATTTTCCAGCGATCATAACATCAGTGGCACGTTTAATTCCATCTACAAGGCTCTCTCGACAGCCATATAAATTATCAAACTTTGATTTAGTTACCGAATCATTTACATTGAATGCTGGAACTTTTAATGACCCAGCTTTTTCCATTTCGTATAAACGATGAACGCCAGTTGTGGTTTCCTCGGATAAGCCTTTAACCTCATCTAAAAGATGAGGTGTCTTTTCATGCATTATTAGTGTCAAGTCACCCCCATCATCAAGAATCATGTTTGGTTTCCAGCCATCTGGACCTTCAATTGTTTGATCTATGCACCACCAAAATTCTTCATCAGTCTCGCCTTTCCATGCAAATGTAGGAATTCCGGCTTTGGCCATAGCAGCGGCAGCGTGGTCTTGTGTTGAGAATATGTTGCATGAAGACCATCTTAAACTGGCGCCAAGTTCAACAAGTGTTTCCATCAGAACGGCGGTCTGAATAGTCATATGTAAGCACCCAACGATTCTAGCTCCCTTGAGTGGAAACTTACCCTTGTATTCTTCACGAAGTGCCATCAAACCAGGCATTTCTGTTTCAGCTATAACAATTTCTTTGCGGCCCCAATCCGCTAACGTAATATCCGCGACTTTGTAATCAGGCATCTTTTAACTCCATGAATCCACTTATTAAACAACTATTTAATTTCGCTGTGGTAACAGTACCATTAGAGTTATTCAAGACATTATCAATCTAACGTGCTGTTTTAATCAACTATTTGGCTTAATCTTCGTCAAATTTATTATTTACTAATATTTTAATTGCTTCGAATGACTCTTGCTCATCTTCTCCCGTAATTTCAAATATAATTTTATCGCCGAGTCCAGCGGCAAGCATCATCACACCTAAAATTGAGCTACCGGTTACCTTTTGATCATTTTTGGAGACGGTAACGACAGATTTATATTTTTTAACCACATTTACGAGTTTTGATGCTGCTCGAGCATGCAGACCTCGTTGATTAATAATTTCTAATTCTTTTTTTATTGCCATGCACCGCTCTTTAACTTTTCTTTATTAATTCAGAGGCAACATTTATGTATTTTTTTCCAGCCTCTTCAGATTTTCTTACACAGTCTTCAAAAATACAATCTTTTCTACAACTCGCAAATTTTACTAACATTGGTAAATTAACTCCGGAAATCACTTCAATTTTGTCCGATTCAAGAATGGACATGGCAAGATTACATGGAGTCCCGCCAAACATATCAGTCAAAACAATTACGCCCGAATTGCTATAGACTTTAGAAACAGCTGTGATGATATCTTTTCGTCTAATTTCCATATCATCGTTTGGTCCAATGCATACGCTTGCTACACCAGCCTGAGGCCCAACTACATGTTCCATAGCCTTTATTAATTCGATTGCAAGATAACCGTGTGTTACTAGCACAAGACCAATCATTATTGCGACCGCCTTTGATTTATATCTCTATGATTTAATTGAGCTTGTATACCAAGTTTATTAAACCACTTTATAAATTGCTCTGCGACAAAAACTGATCGGTGGCGTCCACCAGTACATCCAAAAGCGATGGTTAGGTAGCTCTTTCCCTCGGCCTCGTAAAGGGGCATTAAGGGTTTTACGGTTTTGGTTAAATTATCAAAGAAATTATTAAATGCTGGATCTTTGTATATGAAAGCCCCAACTTTTTCATCTTGCCCCGTCATTTCGCGTAAATCCTCAATATAATGAGGGTTTTTTAGAAAACGAACATCAAGTATTAAGTCGGCATTACGTGGTAATCCTCTGCGGTAAGAGAAGGACTCAATGAGAACAGTTAGAGTTTGTTCGGGATTATCAGTAAATTTTGCCTTTAGTCTTGATTTTAGTTCACCTAACGACATTTCAGATGTGTTAACTACTAAATCTGCTTTTGAACGGAGCGGCATTATTAGAGATCTTTCTTTAAGAATACCGTCAGAAATAGGTCTATCAATTGCCATTGGGTGGCGCCGTCGTGTTTCCTCATATCGCCGGTGAAGAGTATCGTCATCACAATCGATGAAAAGAATCTTTACGTTTCCTTTACTCTTCAAAGAAATGGAATCAAACTGTTGTAAAAAATTATCTACACTGAAACCGCGCGTTCGAATATCAACTCCTATTGCAATTGGTTGTTCAAATATTTTGTTATCAGAACTATTTAGATTACTTGTAAAAATTAGCTTTAGAAACTGCAATGGAACATTGTCAATTGCCTCAAAGCTTAAATCCTCCAGTGCGTTCAAGGCCGAAGACTTCCCTGCTCCTGACATGCCCGTCACAATCACGAGTTCTGGATACCTACTATGTAAATTTTTGCTGCTCATTCGATCAATTTAACCTTATTTTTTTGAACGTCGAGGGCAACTTTTATTTTTGCTGTTGCAGAAACTGCAAAGGAATATAAGCTCAAGGCTGGGATGGAAAGGTCTTTTATAATCTCTTCTTTATTAATTGGGAATGGATCTAAATTTTTATAAGGTTGGAGTTTTACGACTAGTTCCAAAGGAATATTCTGGACATAATCAGCTTTTACTATTCCTATCCCAGACAGTTGCATCAAACCATTTAATTCTTTGGGTGAAGATAGAAACAATCTTTTTGCTTTTCTTTTTATAATTACCTGATCATCGGAAATTAATTTTCCACCAGACTCGATCAACCGCAGCGCTAGGTCTGTTTTCCCACTGCCAGATGGGCCTTTAATTAAAATGCCATCTCCATTCAGACTAATAGCCGTTGAGTGAATTATAAACACAAAATTCTATCCGATCTTTTTTGGCATAAATACACTAAAACATGCACCCGTTGTTTGTTCAAATGAATTTCTAACGTTTTCTGCTTTTATGATTCCACCATGAACTTTTATAACTTGTTCTGAAATGCTTAAACCAAGCCCAGAGTGTGTCCCAAATTTTTCATCCTTAGGGCGTTCTTGATAAAACCTTTTAAATATATTTTGTTCCGTGCCTTTAGGTAATCCGGGGCCTTCATCTGTAATAGAAATGATTATATTTTCATCGGCGGAGTTTACTTTTATTGTAATAATAGAATCATTGGGACTGAAACTGACAGCATTATCTATTATGTTACGAAACACCTGCATCAAACGGTCGCTAATTCCATTGATGTGATAATGTTGGCTCGTGTCTGCGAGTAAAGTTATTTTAATATTTTGTTTTGCCAAAGGTGCTTTGTAGATATCGTTAAGTTTATTTAATAATTCAATGATATCTACCTCCTCCATTTTTGCGCGTGATAATTCAGCATCTAATCGAGAAGCATCCGAAATATCTGTTATTAAACGATCTATTCTGGATATATCGTCCAATATAATTTTCATTAATTTATTTTGATCCGAGGTGTTTCTAATTTTAGGAAGAGTTTCAACCGCGCTCTTTATAGACGCGAGTGGGTTTTTAATTTCATGCGCAACATCGGCGGCAAAGCTCTCAATTATATCAATTCTCTGCCAAAGAGCATCGGTCATATCTCTTAACGTTACTCCAAGTTCCCCAATTTCATCATTACGTCTGAGAATGTCAGGAATAGAATAGTATCGTACAACGTCATTTCGTATATCTTTTGCCACCTTCGCAAGCCTTCGTATTGGCCGAGCTATTGTTCCTGCTAAATAAACTGACAACAAAACTGTGACTAATAGAACTACCCCAAAAATTTTTAAGATCTCAAGTCTTACTTGGAAAATAGAATCATCAATTTGACGAGAGTTTTTTATTAAAATTAATGCTCCAAGAACTTGTTTATACCTTTGTATGGGTACTGCAACCGATAAAACTAAACCATCATTCTCAGTTGAAAAAGTTTTTGTTGATTGGTTTTCACCTTCAAGCGCAGCACTCGCAATATTTTTCAAAGTCACACGCTCATAAGTTTTATCTAAAAGAAGCCATTTAAGAGAGTTTCTTAATGTTTGACTAATTATGGTAATTAGTTTGTACATCGAATTTGGAGGCGGAAGTTCTTGTATATAAACAAATCCCCTCATAATAGCTAAATCCTGACTTGTAATCAATAATTGCCCGTTTGGGAGAACTATATGCACAACTGTACCTGTTGTTTCCGACATTCTTCTCATAATCGGGCGAACCAGATTTGCTGATAATGTTTGAACTCTTTTATCGCTCGTAATGGTAGTTTCGCCAAGAGCGGCAGCAAATAACTCGGCTTGAATACTTAACGCAGCGGTCTCGCTGTTGATCAGGCTTTCTCGATATTGCCCCACGTAAAGTAAACCTATTACAAGCATGACTAGAGCAAGTATATTAATGGCCAATATACGGCGCGTTATAGGCGAAATTTTAGAAGTGTGCGGGGGTGGGGGAGTTTTTGACTTTAATGCACTTGAATTGAGGCGTTTTGAAAATATTACCAAAATTGCCCTTTCTTAGGTTTCCAACAAAGTGGTTCGTTGCGCTTTGTAGCGATAACCAAGTCCATACAGCGTCTCAATTTCGTTAAAACCGTCATCAAGGTGTTTAAATTTTTTACGTAGTCGTTTGATGTGACTGTCAATTGTCCTATCGTCAACATAAATATTGTCTCCGTAAGCGGCATCAATTAATTGATCTCGTGTTTTTACTATGCCTGGCCTTATTGAAAGTGCTTTTACCAACAAAAACTCAGTTACAGTTAAATTTAAAGGTAATTGTTTCCAGAAGCACTGATGACGACCCTGATCTAATATCAGGTTCCCCCGTTTAATTTTCTCTTCGCTAACATTTTGAATGACACTTAAATCTAACTCGCGCCTGCGAATAAGTGCTCGTATGCGTTCTAATAACAGATGTTGTGAAAATGGTTTTTTTACATAGTCATCTGCGCCCATTTTAAGACCGAAGGCTTCATCAATTTCATCATCTTTGGAAGTTAAAAATATTATCGGTATTGAGCTTTTTGAGCGCAACCTAGTTAATAATTCTAAACCATCCATTCGGGGCATTTTTATGTCTAATATTGCAAGCTCGGGAGGTTTCTGTGTAATACCTCTTAAGGCTTCTAATCCGTCGTTGTAAGTATCAACAAGATACCCTTCTGCCTCTAAAGCAATAGAAACAGAAGTTAAAATATTCCGGTCATCATCTACTAAAGCGATTAAATGCTGCAAAATAAAACCTGTTATCTTATATTATAACACTCCATAAATACTTTAGTATTGTTTTTGACAAAAATACATTAAAATTATGTTCGACTAATGATGGTTATTAAATTAGTAAAATAACAACTTAATTTTTCCGGGTTTTAGAGGTGAAAATGTCCTTTAAAAAAGATCTTAAAATCTATCCTGATGATATATTGTCTCGATTTTTGATACGCACTTCAAAAAAAGCATTTTTGAGTACTCTCACAAGTTCAAAGAAAAAAAGTTATACTGGTAAGCCATCAATTTCATTAGTCACCACTGTTGCAGCCTGGGATGGCTCTCCTGTTATGCTACTCTCAGATATTTCCAACCATACCCAGAATATTAGTGATAATCCCTGTTGTGCGCTGATGTTTGATGGAACGACTGGTTATTCTAACCCTCAAGAAGGTCCGCGCATCAGTGTTATGGGCAGAATAAAAAAAACAACTGACCAAAAGTTACATAAACGATATTTAAAATATCATTGGTCAGCAGCGCAGTATGCCTCATTTGGGGACTTTAATTTTTATAAAATGGAGATCGATAGAATACATTTGGTTGGGGGTTTTGCACGCTCAGTCTGGCTCTCAAAAAATAAAATTATTCTAAAAAAACAAGATTGGGCGGAAGTTGCAGATGCAGAAGCTGATATTTTAGCTCATATGAATACTGACCATAAAGAAACGCTTAAATTATATGGTACTAAGTTGTTAAGAAAGAATGGCATTAATTGGTCCTTAATTGGCATAGATCCTGATGGATTTGATCTCAGGTGCGGTAGTGGTATTCATCGAGTTAATTTTGATGAGATTAATGGCTCCGTAAAAATGTATAAGAACACTTTAGTTTCATTGTCTAAATCAGTGCGGAAATATTAAAATAGATTTTATTATGTTCAGAGAAAAAACTTAAAAATAAATCTAGGCACACGAAATCCTTAGGTTAGAAGTACATTTTTTATCGAATAACAAATATTCAAGGGGTGTTCATTAAAAAAGGAGTTTGATACTGCTCAAAAATAGGTTTAGCGTTTTAATACCTGAATAATGTTTAAATTGCATAGCTTAATTGCTTGAGTCAATTTCTGTAATGTTTTAAGCATTTACAGTTGGGGGGGGTTAGTATTGGCGACAGAAGAGAAAATTGAAGTTACCGCACCATTTGATGGGACAGTCATTGGACACGTTAAGGTTTCAAATGCCGATGATGTGGAAGCAGCTCTTTCCCGTGCCCACGCGCTGTATAGAGATCGTGATGCTTGGATTCCTCTGCATAAACGTTTGGATATACTTCGCCGTGCAGCTGAGATTATTAAAGAAAGAAGAGAAGATTTAGCACTTCAGTCTGCAAGGGAAGGTGGAAAACCCCTCGCTGACTCGCTTGCTGAGTTAGATAGGGCTGCAGATGGGGTTGAAAATTGCATAGAAGTAATGAGAGCCGAGAGCGGCCAGGTAATTCCCATGGGTTTAAACACCCCTTCTTTGGGAAAGGTTGCATTTACACAGCGTGAACCTATTGGCGTTGTAGTAGCTGTCAGTGCCTTTAATCACCCTTTTAATTTGATCGTTCATCAAGTTACACCGGCTGTTGCAACGGGTTGTCCAGTAATCGTTAAACCCGCAGATATTACGCCAATGAGTTGTTTAGCATTCGTTGATATATTGCATGAAGCTGGTTTGCCTGCTGAGTGGTGTCAAGTTGTTTTGCCGACTGACTTAAATATCGCTTCGAGTTTAGTTGCTGATCCACGTAATGCATTTTTCAGTTTTATTGGTAGTTCTAAAGTTGGTTGGATGTTGCGCTCCAAACTTGCTCCTGGTACTCGCTGTGCTCTCGAGCATGGTGGGGCGGCGCCAGTAATTTTTGCTGAGGATGCGGATATGGAAACCGCGGTGCCAAAATTAGCAAAAGGTGGCTTTTACCATGCTGGGCAGGTTTGTGTATCAGTTCAAAGGATTTTTGCTCACGAGAGTGTGGCGAAAAAATTAGCCGAGGCGATTGGTGTTGCAGGCAATGAAATGGTCGTTGGAGACCCTACTACCATGGAAACAGAGGTTGGTCCTTTAATTCGATCTGCAGAAATTGATCGCGTACATGACTGGGTATCTAAAGCGATCGATCAAGGGGCTGAGTTGATAAGCGGCGGCGAAAAACTACTTGGATCTTGTTATAAGCCGACAGTTTTATATAATCCACCAGCCGATTCTGAAGTCTCGACACAAGAAATTTTTGGTCCGGTAATCTGTGTATATTCATATTCAGATATGGACGAGGCAATTTCCCGTGCCAATAGTTTAGACGTGGCATTTCAGGCAGCTGTGTTCACCAAAGACATAGATACAGCGATGAAAGCTTATAAAAGATTGGATGGCACTGCCATTATGGTAAATGACCATACGGCCTTTAGAGTTGATTGGATGCCTTTCGCTGGAGCTCGTCATTCAGGGCACGGTGTCGGAGGCATTCCTCATACCATTCACGAAATGCAGATTGAAAAAATGATGGTTCTAAGTTCAGGTGAACTTTAATGGCCAACTTATATAATTAGGAAAGGATTATTATGAAAGCTTCAGATTTATTTATTAGATGTCTCGAAACTGAGGGTGTAGAGAGAATATTTGGTGTACCTGGGGAAGAAAATGCAGATTTTATGATATCGTTGATTGATAGTCCGATAGAATTCGTATTATGCCGACATGAACAAGCGGCAGCTTTTATGGCAGACACTTATGGTAGATTAACAGGCAAAGCTGGTGTTTGTTTGGGAACATTGGGACCGGGCGTAACTAATCTGCTTACTGGATTAGCAGATGCTAATATGGATCGCGCCCCAGTTGTCGCAATTATCGGTCAAGGTTCAACCAAGCGTCTACATAAAGAAAGTCATCAAATTATGGACTCAATTGCAATGGTTCGTCCAATAAGTAAATGGGCGCAATCAATTTATGCAGCTGAGAATATAACGGAAGTCGTTCGTAAAGCATTCAAAATAGCAGAAATGGAGAAACCGGGAGTTACGGTAATAGAGCTACCAGAGGATATTGCTAAACATGAAATTGACGATGTTCCAATTGCTCCAGTCACTGTTCGCAGACCGGCGGCAGATCATAAAGCAATTGTTGCAGCAGTCGATACAATTATGGCGGCTAAAAATCCAATAATTCTTGCAGGCAATGGAGCAATTCGTAAGAGAGCTGCAGCGCAACTTAAACGGTTAGCCCATAATACAGGAATTGGTGTGGTTAATACTTTTATGGGTAAAGGTGCTTTACCAATGACAGATGATCACTGCTTATATACTATGGGACTAGGTAGCGGTGATTACAATAACCTGGCTTTTGACGATGCAGATGTAGTTGTTACTGTTGGATACGATTTGGTTGAATATTCTCCTGAAGCCTGGAATCGTAAGCCTGGTAAAAAAATTGTTCATATTGATTTTCTAGCTGCTGAAGTAGATAAGGATTTTCAAGTTACTGTGGATATTGAATCAGATTTAGCTGATGCATTGTGGCAGATTAATGAAGAAATTGAAAAGCGGGCGGGAGATAAACTCCCTGTTTTCGACATATCGAGCCGAGTTAAACTAAGAAATATAATGACTGAGGACTTTGCAGCAGAGAAAGATGACACAGGCTTCCCTGTTAAACCACAAAAAATACTCTGGGACGTTCGTCAATTTATGGGACCAAAAGATATTGTTTTGTCGGATGTTGGTGCGCACAAAATGTGGATATCGCGTTATTACCAATGTATTGAGCCAAATACATGCCTCATATCTAACGGATTTTGTACAATGGGCTTCGCTATGCCGGGTTCAATTGGAGCAAAATATGCTTGCCCAGACTCAAAGGTATTGTCAATAAGTGGCGATGCTGGATTTATGATGAATGTTCAAGAGTTAGAGGTTGCTGTTCGAAAAAATTTAAACATTGTTGCGATGGTATGGGTTGATGGAGAGTATGGGCTTATCAAATGGAAACAACAAAATGGGTTTAACGGTAAACACTCTGATTTAGCATTTACTAACCCAGATTTTGCAATGTTGGCCAAGTCCTTTGGCATGTGGGGAAAAAATGTTGAAAGTGCTGACGGAGTGATGCCAGCCCTTGAAGAAGCTTTTGCTCAAGATGGCCCAGCATTGATTGCTGTTCCAGTTGACTATGCAGAAAATATGAAACTTACAGATCGTTTGGGTAATGTTTCTGTACCAATGTAGGTAAAATAATCGCTAAACTAAAACAAAGTTATAAAAAATAAGAACATTCTATTTAAACAAGGAAAGGAACCTAAAGTGTCAAAAATTGTCTCATCAGATAAGGTAAATGATTACCTCGAGCGCTATATGGAAGGCGTTGATAAGCGTAATCCCGGTCAACCTGAATTTACTCAGGCTGTACGCGAGGTCGCATCTACAGTTTTTCCATATATTGCAGATAAACCCAAGTACCATGAAAACCAGATTTTAGAGAGAATGGCTGAGCCCGAGCGTGCTATCTCTTTTCGTGTTCCTTGGACTGATGATAAAGGTAATGTAAGAACTAACCGTGGTTACCGTATTCAATTCAACTCTTCTATTGGGCCTTATAAGGGAGGAATTAGATTCCACCCTTCAGTAAATGAGTCGATACTAAAATTTCTGGGGTATGAGCAAACTTTTAAAAATAGCCTTACTGGTCTTCCATTGGGTGGGGGCAAAGGCGGTGCTAACTTCAATCCAAAGGGTAAGTCTGATAATGAAGTGATGCGTTTTTGTCAGTCCTTTATAACAGAATTATATAGACATATTGGGGAAGATACAGACGTTCCAGCTGGTGATATTGGTGTAGGAGGTCGTGAGATTGGCTATATGTTCGGCCAGTACAAACGTATTACAAATCGCTTTGTAGGTGTTTTGACGGGTAAGGGCCTTGAATTTGGTGGATCAAAAATGCGCACCGAGGCTACTGGTTATGGAGCAATTTTCTTTCTAAGGAATATGTTGGATCAACATAAAAATACGATTGAAGGCAAACGTGTTTTAGTTTCAGGTTCAGGAAATGTTGCTACACACGCTTGTGAGAAGGTTCTTCAATTAGGTGGTTCCCCCCTTACCATGTCTGATTCTGGGGGATTTGTTCACTGTCCTGATGGCTTTAGTCAAGAGCAGATTGATTGGGTTAAAGAGTTAAAAACTGTTAGGCGTGGACGTATTTCTGAGGCTGCTGATGAATTTAATAATATCACCTTTCATGAAGGCAGGCCCTGGGGTGTTGAGGCTGACTGTGCTGTTCCATCTGCTACACAGAATGAAATTAATGGCGATGAGGCTAAGACCTTGATAAAAAATGGTATTAAAGCAGTAGCAGAAGCAGCAAACATGCCTTGTGAGCAAGCAGCTGTTGATGCATTTGTAGATGCTGATGTACTGTTTGGTCCAGCAAAAGCAGTCAACGCTGGTGGAGTTGGTGTATCTGGTCTGGAAATGAGTCAAAATAGTGCTCGGATCGCTTGGAGCGAAGATGATTTACGCAAGCTTCTAGAAAATATGATGAATGATATTCATAATTCATGCGTTGAGTTTGGCAATACTAGCGATGGCCCAGTTGACTATTTAGCGGGAGCAAATATTGCAGGCTTTGTTAAAGTTGCTGATGCGATGCTTAGTTATGGTCACGTATAATTTTGTGACGATTTGATGATCATACCCCAGCTGCTTATGCTGGGGCATGATACTTATAGTATACGTTTTAATCCAGTATTCTAACTATCTGTATAAACTGATCTGGAAAGGTTAATCCCAGCCAGATACCAAAAATTACACCAATCATAAATTTTATCATCAGCTTACCCTTCTCTTTTATTGAGTGACAACTTATTATATTTCAGCACTGAAGGTTCTAAAAATCAATAAAGATGCGCTATTCAGGCTTAATATTGGCTATCTGACTTTCTATTATTTCAGTCACTTTTTTAGACATTGGCTCAGTAGTTGAAGAAAACCACTCTACCAACTTTCCTTCTGGATCCACTAGGAACTTATGAAAATTCCAACGGGGTTTTCCTATAATGCCAACAGAATCATTTGCCCATTTAAAGAACGGATGGGCCTTATCACCGATTACACTTGATATTTGTGTTATTGGGAATTCAATATTAAAATTGACAGAGCAAAACTCTTTAACCTTCTCATTTGAATTAAACTCCTGATTACCAAAATCTGCCGAGGGCACTCCGATGACAATTAATCCTCTCTCTTTATACTTACTCCATAAAGTTTGAAGACCTGAGTATTGTCCGGTAAAGCCGCACTGTGATGCAGTATTCACAACCAATAACACTTTATTCTTATAACTAGCCAGTTTCATCGGCAAACCATCGATCGAGACAAACTCGAAATCATATGCATTTTTCGCTTCAGATACTGATGGTACAAAGATTGATACTAAAAACAGGCAAGTAATAAGAATACTCAGGGCCTGTAACGATAAATTTTTTTTCTTATATAGCATTAGAATACCTCTCAAGCATCCGGTATCATACGATTTCCCGCTTCATCGGCTTGGAAATCAAGCTCAATCTTGACGCCGTTTGGGTCAAAGAAAAAAACTTGGTAGCGACTTTGCGTATCCACTCTTCGTTCAGTGTACTCAATATTTAACCCATCTAATTTTGATAACATTTTTTCCAAACCAGTACAATTAAAGGCTATGTGATCAATACGACCGCTTCCTAAGTCATTTTCGTAATCAACTTTGCCAATATAGGACTCAATTTTGTTTTCTTTTTTGCGCTCTGTAACATGTATTATTGGCTTGTCCTCTAAATATAACCAATATACGGGTACATCAAAGTCTGGGAGAGGCCCTGGTCTCATATTGAGCACATCACCATACCATTTTACCGTCTCATCCAAATTCTTTGCGAATAATAAATAATGATCAAATGAAATTTTTATTTCGTTTTCAGGCATTTTTTATAACTCATAGTTATTACGTCAGTAATATCATTCCAAAATTCTATTCTCGCGTTAATTGCCTCAATTGCAACGTTTTTTGCTTCTGATATCCAAAGTGGATTATTTTCACATAAATCTTCAACTAAAGCCAGGCTCGCTGGCCCATGTTCTTCTGAATCCACTTCTATGTGTCTATCTAAATAATAAAAAAACCTAGGGCAGCTAATTTTACTAATGTTTAACTCTGATTGTAATTGTAAAAACATATCTGGAATAATATTTTCTCTGCCAAAAGCAAACGCCGCTGCTAAAACATGAGGCTTGCCTGTTGCAATAAATTCAAAGGTTTTTTTTATAAACTTTTGTGACGCTTTTGGCACCAAACCGTGATCAAAGTGACTACCGTTTGGTTTATTTTGTAACTCACTTGTCCAAGTTCTTATTGGTTGAATGTCGGCACCTATCTCTTCCATAGCTTTGCAGTATAACTCAAAATGACTAATGACATTTATGTTATCCAAATCAAAATCTGTTTCTTCGCTTAAAACAATTTCGTTGATTAAGCGCGCACTTCTCGACCTTTGAACATTATAGCCTTGAGGTAGCCAACAATTACTTGTTTTGCACAAATAATGTTGAAGGCTTTTTACAAGGCTCATGAAGTCCCAGACAGCAAAAACATGGTTTTCCATTAATATTCTTAAGTCGTTGGTATCTTTAATGACACGACCGTTCAGCAAATCATTATTATTAAGTTGGTCGGCGTGATTTCTAATCTCTTTAATGGGAAAATTCATCTTGTTTTGACTACTTTTGAAAATAAAATGAGTGGATAGTTTAGTTTTTTGTTTTATAAACCCAAACTTTGTACGATTTTTTCTCTAAAGCGATCAAAAAAAATAATAAATACTGTTGTTTATAAAGAGGAAAGTTTATTTCTAGACTAATTAATTCTCTATTTATTTAGATCTAAATCTTTGAAACCATCAAAATTTCTAACAAAAGCTTGCATTTCAAACGAAAATACAGTCAAACGCTAGTGATAATTACAATAAACATTAGGTGATTAAAATGATTATGCGTTCAGTCATGTCTGTGAAATTGCACGGACTGTGCGTGACTCGCTGTGAGTTGTTATATTCGGGTTCAATTACACTACCTTCCTTAATTATGAAATCAGCTCAATTATCATATGGAGACATGGTGTCTATTTATAATTTTAATAATGGTGCTCGTTATGATACTTACGTTATAGAGGGTACCGATGATACTACTGTTGGCATTAATGGACCTAGTGCGAGATTGTGTTACAAAGGTGATCGAATTGTGGTGGCGCAATATGTTGTAACTGACGAGAAGATTAATCCTCGGGTATTATTTTTTGACGATCAAAATCGAGAGGTTGAATTTGAGTCAGTATTTTAAATATCTTTACTTTAAATACTATTTTAGCAATTGCCTATATCTCTAACTTGGTTAAGAATTATATAGAACTTTAAAAAATACTGATGCACATGTTAAATTATGACGTTATGGTCAATCGCAAATTCGCGCAACTTTTCCCTAACATTGTGCGATGGATGGCTCTGGAGACTTCTCAAATATTGTTCCAATTTATTAACAGAGAGACTTCTTATCATAGCTTTGACCGGACCAATAGATGAAGCCTGCATAGAAAGATTTCTAAAACCGATTCCAATCAAAGCCATGGCATCTAAAGGACGACCAGCTATTTCTCCACAAATACTAAAAGGGGTATCTGAAAGTTTGCATTGTTCAACTATGTGAGAGAGAAAATTAATTCCGGTCATTGATAGTGAGTCATAGCGATCTGCAATTCGTGGATTGCTTCTGTCACTGGCAAACAAGAATTGAAAAAGGTCATTGCTTCCAACAGAAATAAAGTCTGAACGTTCTAGTAAAGCTGTCATTTGATAGACGAGTGCTGGCACTTCAAGCATTGCCCCTACTTTAAGATTTTTTATAGGTTCACGGCCTTTAGCCTCTGCACGGTGTATTTCCAACTGCAGAATTTCTTTGGCTGCATCAAACTCAGTTATTTCGGTTATCATGGGAAACATTATATTTAGATTTCGGCCTTCAGTAGCGCTTACAAGAGCACGTAATTGGTGTCGTACTATTGCAGGCCTATCAAGAGAGATCCGAATAGCTCTCCACCCCATTGAAGGGTTTTCTTCTTTGTATGTATCCCAATATGGGAGGTCTTTGTCGCCACCAATATCCAAAGTCCTGAAAACAACCTCTTTGTCTTCTGAACGTCGAATTATTTGGCGATATAAATCCGTTTGGCGATTTACGTCGGGAAATTGGTCACTGTCCATGAAGGGAATTTCTGTGCGAAATAGGCCTATCCCATCTGCGCCAGTTTCTGACAAATTGTCAATATCTGCTAATAGTCCCGCATTCATATTTATTGATATGTTGATGTTATCTTCAGTCATCGCCGGAATATCGCGTAAAGATGCAAATATCGCTAGTTGTTCATTCTTGGAGTTTAATGAATTAGTAAATGATTGAAGGATAGTCTGGCCTGGACGTATATAAATCTGTCCATTATCGCCGTCAATAATTATGGCATCAAGTGGCTCGATTTTATCCAATGCGTCCTCTAATTTTCCCACTACTGGAATGTCCAATGCGCGTGCAACTATCGCTAAATGAGTTGTTGTTGACCCGCCTTCCAGTATAAGGCCCTTTAAATATTTTCTATCATAATCTAATAATTCTGCGGGTCCCATATTTCTGGCTAAAAGAATCGTATCGTTGCTAAGGTTATTACGTATATTGCTATCAATTTTTCCTACTAAGTGTTGCAATAGGCGATGAGCTAAATCATCAAAATCATGCATTCTCTCCCTTAAATAGCGGTTCGTTTGTTTTCTAAACCGAGCACGTGTGTCATTTCTAACTTTTTCAACTGCTGCTTCTGCTGTTAGGCCATTTTCTATAGCTTCTGTTATTCGAGATAGCCACCCTACGTCTTCAGCAAACATTCTATAGGCTTTTAAAACATCTTTGTGGTCGCCTCCGTTCGATATTTCGGGATCATCTAACATCTGATCTATGGAACCGTGCATTTCAATTACAGCTCTGTCTAATCGCTGTTGCTCTTTTACCGGATCATCAGACACTAATTTAATTATGGGTCTTGCCCGTTCATGGAAAATCGCTTTGCCAATAGCCAAGCCGCCGTTTAACCTTACACCATCCAGGATAATAGGCATTAACGTGCTTCCATCGGTAGCCCGCAATTCATCTTTGCCAAGTAATTTATCGCCGGTAATTAATTCCGCTACTACCATGGCTGTAGTTTCTAGAATTTCAATTTCTTCCTCGGTATATGATCGACTAGTCTGATTTTGGACCGCCAATACACCTGTTACTCTTCCACCTCTTAAAATAGGTACGCCGGCAAGCGATTGGAAAATTTCTTCACCAGTTTCTGGTCGATAGGAGAAATGTGGGTGGCTTTGTGCATCTGATAAAGCTAATGGTCTAGATTGTGCCGCTATTCGACCAATTAATCCTTCCCCTATGGCAAGTTTCGTTGAATGAATTGCCCCCGGTGCAAGCCCCGTTGCAGCAAATAGCTCTAAAATTTCACCCGCCCTTAATACATAAATTGAACAAACTTCGGCAACAAAATCGTTGGCAATTATGGACACTATTTTATCTAAACGGGCTTGCTGCGTGACATCATCACTGGCCATTATATCACGAAGACGGGCCAGAAGCAGCCTTGATCCAGTTAAAGGTTTAACACGGGACATATATTAAATTTCAATTTTAGTTAGAGTCTAATCCGTATGCTGAATGTAAAGCTCGAACCGCGAGCTCTCCATATTCTTCTGCTACTAGCACACTTACTTTAATTTCAGATGTTGATATAACCTTTATGTTAATTCCTTTATCTGCCAATGCCATAAACATTTTTTGTGCGATACCAGCGTGCGATCTCATTCCTATTCCAACCACTGAGATTTTTACAACATTTGAGTCTGCGATGATTTGTCCTACCCCAATATTACTCGCTCGGGTTTCCAATACTTCAAGTGCATTTTTCAAATCAGTCGTGCTTACAGTAAATGTTAAATCTGTGGTATTTCCATCCTCCGATATATTCTGAACAATCATATCGACATTTATAGATGCATCCGCCAAAGGTCCAAAGATTGAAGCTGCAATGCCTGGTTTGTCGGCAATCTTAAGCAAAGTAATTTTTGATTCTTCTTTACTTTGGGATATTCCACTTACTACTTGTTGTTCCACAATTTCTTCCTCACTAACTACAATTGTTCCTGGTTTATCATCAAAACTTGAGCGCACTTGCAAATTAACCCCGTAATTCATTGCTAATTCGACAGATCTGGTTTGAAGAACTTTTGAGCCAAGGGATGCCATTTCAAGCATCTCTTCATATGTTATTTTGCCTAATTTTTGCGCTTTGCTAACTAACCTTGGATCAGCTGTATAAATTCCATCAACGTCAGTAAAAATATCACAGCGATCTGCATTTAAAGCTCCGGCTAGTGCAACAGCAGTTAGGTCAGAGCCCCCGCGTCCGAGCGTTGTGATTCTGTTGTTTGAGACTCCCTGAAATCCGGGCACGACAACAATCTCGGTGTTAACGAGAGCGGCCTCGATAGCATCTATTTCTACTCCCAGAATACGAGCTTTTGAGTGCACTTGATCAGTTTGGATTGCAATCTGCCACCCTAACCAAGATCTAGCATTTAAGCCTAAATTTTGTAATGCTAAAGCCATTAATCCGGCATTCCATTGTTCTCCAGCAGATACAATTACATCATATTCTTTTGGATCATATAGATCTGTAATTTGCTCAATATAATTGATGAGTTGATTTGTCGTGCCAGCCATTGCAGACACAACCACAATAACCTGATTCCCTTTATTGTGTTCTATTAAAACCTTATTGGCAGCATTCTTAATACACTCAACATTTGCTACTGAAGTTCCTCCAAATTTTTGAACAATTCGTCCCATATTTAACTCTTCTTTAAATTTTGACCCCTAAATCGCGAAAATTTTTTATTTAGAAAATAAAACGAGTTTACTTCTTGGTTGTTATTGTTTACGCGATAAATAATGCCGTATATACTCTTTATCACACTGGTTTAGCAAGTGATGTCACAAGGTATGCTGATTTAGGTAGAATAGATGTTATCCATTGATCAAAAAAAACAATATAAAAAAAATAAAAAGAGTACAGCATCAGAGAAAGAAGTTAAGCATTTTGCAAGCCTGTCGTCTGACTGGTGGGACGAAAATGGCAGTTTTTCATCACTTCATAAAATTAATCCAATTCGTTTGAAATATTTAAAAGAACAGATATGTGAATATTTTCAATTAGATGGGACTAATATGCATCCCCTGAAAGGATTATCTATTCTTGATGTAGGATGTGGGGGAGGCTTGATTTGCGAGCCTTTAGCGAGACTGGGCGCGAGTATCACAGGAATTGATGCAACCTATCAGAATATAATCGTAGCTAAAAAGCACTCAGCCCAAATGAAACTTGATATAGAATATTATAATACTCTGCCCGAAGACTTTGACGAAGGATTTAGCAGTTTTGATGTACTAATAAATTTTGAAGTAATTGAGCACGTTCAAGACGTAAGCGCTTTTATGTTTGCTTGCAATAATATGCTTAAGCCAAAAGGACTAATGGTTAGCTCAACTTTAAATCGAACCCTAAAATCTTTTGTACAAGCTAAACTCTTGGCTGAATTTATTTTGTCTTGGATACCATTTGGAACACACGAGTGGGGCAAATTTCTGCGGCCATCCGAATTTGGAAAATATATTCAAGAATGTGGCATGATACCAGTTGATGTCTGTGGATTAAGTTATAATCCTGTAAGAGATGATTGGGCGTTGTCTAAGAAACTTGATGTTAATTATTTTATGACGTCGGTAAAAAATACAATGTCATAACAACAACTATGATATTTTATTTTTTTTCCAAGGAATACTGCTGATGGGAATGTCTTCTTCAACTAAATCTGAGACTTCCGAATGTGTAGCCTCACCGTAGATATTGCGTTTTTTTGTTTCCCCATAATGAATTGCTCTTGCTTCTTCAGCAAAATTTTCCCCGACATTTTCGCAATTTTCTTCGATATATTTTTGAATCTTCTCACTTGACTCTCTAATTCTCTCAGCAATTTTATTATTACTATCTTTGTTAAAAAGCATATTGGTATTATTTGAATTCGTATTTTTATTTATAGGTTGTTCGTGCTCAATACCTTTTTTTCGGGTTGAGGAAGAAATACGCGGCGCCATTATTGCTTTTTCAATTGAGGTATCAGAACATACCGGACAAGAGATATCACCACATTTAGCCTGTTCGTCATAAGTTGAACTATCTTTAAACCACGCTTCAAATGTGTGATTCTTAGAACATTTCAATTCGTATAAAATCATTTATTTAGTGCTTTCTCTATCCGTTCAAAATAGGTCACCATTATATCAGTTTAACATGAAAGCCAAGTCTGGTAATTATTATTAATTGAAGGTTAAGTTCTCTATCTAATTCTTTATTTTGAGGAGTTTTAAAATTTATAAAAAGAACGTATCGCCACCAGAAGATTGGGTGGTAAAACACTTTAACAAAATTAAAAAGGGAGGTTCCGTGTTGGACATGGCTGCTGGTAAGGGTCGCCACACACAGTTTTTTCTTGATAAAGGTTATAATGTCGTTGCAGTAGATCAAAATATTACAAGTCTTAGCATTTTCAACGGTCATCCTAAACTCAGAATTATTAAAGCTGATCTCGAAACTAATTCTCACGCGCCATTTAATGCGGGAGTGTTTAATGGCATTGTTGTTGTCAATTATCTCTATCGACCAATTTTTCAGCAGATTATAGAGATGCTAGATACTGGTGGAGTATTAATTTTTCAAACCTTCATGGTTGGAAATGAATTATATGGAAGGCCTAGGAACCGAAATTATCTATTATTAGAAGATGAATTAAAAAATTTCTTCGGCAAAGAACTTCTTATTTTGGATTCTCAACAGGGTTATTCTGATCGCCCATCAAAGGCTGTTACACAAAAGATTTGTGCGATAAAAAAATAAATTCTTCTTTATCTTTTTATACTGTCTCTAACGTAAAGGTTCTATCATGCTGTAGTGAAGGAATTTTTGCCCTTACTTCATTTACTTTATTCATATCAATTTTAGCACTAATCACTCCAGGGCCTTCTCCACCATCTGCTAGGATTTTGCCCCAAGGGTCAATAATTAAGGAATGGCCGTAGGTTTCTTTGCCTCCAGAGTGACTTCCGCAAAGAGCTGGAGAAATAATAAAACTTCCTGTTTCAATTGCTCTAGCTCTTTGCAATATATGCCAATGAGCTTCACCGGTAACTTTTGTAAATGCCGCTGGTGCGCATAAAATATTTGCCCCCGCATGAGCTAAATCACGATATAAGTTCGGGAATCTGATATCATAGCATATTGATAAACCCAACTTCCCCCAAGGGATATTTGCTACTACTGCACGATTTCCAGCTTCGTAAGTTTCTGACTCACTATAAACTAATCCATTACCTAGATTTACATCGAACATATGTATTTTATCATATTTGGCTACTATTTTTCCTAAGGGATTAAACAAATATAGACGATTGAAGATTTTATTGTGGCCCAGATTATTCTTTGATTTGATAGCAAGCGTTCCGCCCAACAACCAAATTTTAGACTTTTTAGCTTCATTTTCGTATAACTCGAGAAATGGATGTTCTCTCTCTTCGGGCGCCTTTTGTATCAGATAGTCTTGATTGGACTCCATTAAGCTGACGCACTCTGGGAGAGCTATAAAATCAGCTTTCTGGTCAAGTGCGAGGTGTATCAGATCTTTAACAATTGGAAGATTAGTTTCAATGTTTTCTGTGGCATTATGTTGAACGCAAGCCGCGATAAAATTTGTCATGTGAGACCTATGGTTTTATTGGTATAGTGGCTTATTTATTTTTCCAGTATTCCATTAAGTTTATTATTTTCTTCAAGTGCATATAGATCGTCGCAACCACCAACGTGTGTTTTGCCGATAAAGATTTGGGGAACTGAAGTTTTACCACCGGATCGTACTACCATTTTATTAAATTGATCTGGATTGACGATGATGTCAATCTCGTTATACGACTGTTTCTTCTCATTTAACAGTGTTTTTGCTCGATGGCAAAACCCACAATAAGGTGACGTATAAATGTCAATATTAATCATAATCGATCCTTTATTAGCAACCAAATCAAGAACATAGAATTTCTATCTATATTTAAATTCTCTAACTTCTAGACCAAAATTTTCTATAATGCTACTAAAGACTTTGAAATTTTTTAGATATATGTAAACCCAGAAAGTGGAGTAACTTTGAAGAAATCTGGCATAGGCGCGCAAATCTTTAATAGACAAGTTCTTAAACTTCATAGGGATCGGGCAGCAGAGAAGTTTGAGCAATATAATTTCTTATTTAATGAAGTTGCAGATAGATTAATTGATAAACTAAATGATGTCAGAGAAGATTTTAAAGTTGGTTTGGATATTGGATGCCATACAGGGCAGTTATTATATTGTTTAAGGGGAACTGAAAAAATAGAAACCTTATTTCAATGTGATATATCAGAGAAATTTATATCACATGCAAAAAAAGATGCCTTTGTTGGAGATGAGGAATTTTTGCCAATCAAAGATAACTCCCTAGATGTGGTCCTCTCCAACTTATCGCTTCATTGGGTTAATGATTTACCTGGAACACTTATCCAAATAAGAAGGACCCTAAAAAAGGATAAATTATTCTTAGCGAGTCTTTTTGGAGGCAGCACTTTATTTGAACTTAGAGATGCGCTTATTACCGCTGAGATCGAAGTTCTTGGTGGCGCTAGTCCGCGTGTTTCTCCTTTTGTTGATATGGAAAATGCTGGAGGTTTATTACAACGTGCCGGTTTTTCTTTACCTGTTGTTGATACAGATTTAATTTCTGTTGTGTATGAGAACCCTATGAAGCTAATGTTTGATTTACGAGGAATGGGAGAACAACAGGCAATAAATAATTGTTTGAAGAAGTTTACTAATAGGAATGTTTTTTCGCGCGCTGCCGAAATTTATAAAGAGCGTTATGCTAATGGTGATGGAACGGTAACAGCAACATTTGAAATATTTTTTCTGGCCGCATGGACACCCTCTGATAATCAACAACAGCCGCTTAAACGGGGAACTGGTGAAATTAGTTTAGCAGAGGTGTTTAAGTGAATATTTAGAGGAATATTGTAATTTGAAATTTAAGAGTCAACTAATCAAGGGAAATCTCGTTAGGCGGTATAAGAGATTTATGGCTGATGTTAGATTAATGGATAATAGAATAGTTACGGCGCACTGCGCTAATCCTGGTTCTATGATTAATTTACTGGAGAATGATGCTGATGTGTGGATTTCTTATGTTGATAATCCTAAACGGAAATTGATGTATACCCTAGAAATCATACGTTCGAACAAGACGCGTGTTGGAGTAAATACTAATATACCAAATAGGTTAATTCACGAGTCTTTAAAAATAGGCGAGATACCTGAATTACTCGGCTATGAAAGTATAAAGCGCGAGGTAAATTATGGTGAAAAATCGAGAGTAGATTTTTTCCTTGAGGGGGTTGGACGCCGAGATTGTTATGTCGAGGTGAAAAGCGTGACGCTGAATCGACCAGAGAAGGGCAGTAAAACAGCTGAATTTCCAGACTCCGTAACAAAACGAGGTACAAAACACTTGCTCGAATTATCTCAGCAGGTAAAAAAAGGAAATCGAGCTGTTATGTTATATTTGGTTCAAAGAGCTGACTGCAAATATTTTTCGGTCGCTGGTGATATTGATCCAGCATACGCTTCTGCTATTGAGACAGCACTAAATGCTGGGGTTGAATTATTGTGTTATGATTGTAATATCTCGACTGATGGAATATCTATAAGAAACCTGCTAGAAATTAAAATTTAAGGCTTAGGAACGCATAACGTGGATGGACAATCAAGATCAATTAAAATACACTCGCAGGAGGATTTCCTAGGTATGCAAGTTGCTGGGAGATTGGCGGCAGATACTCTGGATTATATTGCCGACTATGTTGTCCCTGGAGTAACTACTGGTAAATTAGACCAAAAGTGTGCTGAGTTTATATCAGAAAAAGGAGCTATATCGGCTCCATTGAATTATCGGGGATACCCTAAATCAGTTTGTATTTCGGTTAATCACGTTGTCTGTCACGGCATACCGGGCGATAAAATTCTCAGTGATGGTGATATAATCAACATAGATGTTACACCAATTGTAGATGGTTGGCACGGAGATTCGAGCCGGATGTTTTTTGTGGGCAATGTGGGTGTTAAAGCAAAACGCCTTATAGACGTAACATATAATGCGTTGATGAAGGGCATCGAGGTGGTAAAGCCCGGGGCAACGGTTGGAGATATTGGATATGCTATCCAATCTTATGTTGAGCCCTTTCGATATTCAATAGTCAGGGATTTTTGCGGCCATGGATTGGGTAAAATTTTTCATGATGCACCAAATATACTCCATTTTGGTAATCCTGGGGAAGGTGCAGTTATTCGAGAAGGTATGTTTTTTACTATTGAACCTATGATTAACATTGGTGGCGCTGATGTGCGCATTTTAAAAGATGGTTGGACTGCTGTAACTAAAGACCATTCTTTATCTGCGCAGTTTGAGCACTCCATTGGGGTTACATCTAATGGATGTGAGATTTTTACCAGCTCAGCTATTGGATGTCATAAGCCGCCCTATAAACTTTGAATTATTATTTATACGGTTAATCAAGCAAGTTTTGCTGCATCTAATTTTAAAAATATTAATAAATAGAGTAAAAACATGATACCACGTTATAGTAGGCAGGAAATGGTTTCTATATGGGAACCAGAAAATAAGTTTCAGATATGGTTTGAGATAGAGGCTCATGCCTGTGATGCTCAGGCAGAGTTGGGAGTGATACCAAAAGAAGCCGCAAAGTCTGTGTGGAATAAGGGAAAATTTGAGGTTGAACGTATAGATCAAATAGAACGTGAAACCAAACACGATGTAATAGCTTTCCTGACTAATCTGGCAGAGCATGTGGGAGATCATGCGCGGTTTGTGCATCAAGGAATGACTTCTTCTGATATTTTGGATACGTGTTTAGCTGTTCAATTATCTCAGGCATCGGATTTGCTATTGTCTGATTTAGATCGGTTACTTCTAGCGCTGAAAAATAGAGCATTTGAATTTAAAGACTTACCACAAATCGGACGTAGCCATGGAATACACGCTGAGCCAGTAACTTTTGGTATTAAATTGGCATCATTTTATGCTGAGTTCTCCAGAAATAGAGAGCGACTCATTCAGGCAAGGAAAGAAATTGCCACATGTGCCATTTCAGGTGCTGTTGGTACATTTGCTAATATAGATCCATATGTTGAAGAATACGTGGCAAAATCTATGGGTCTTGTTGTTGAGCCAATCTCAACACAAATTATTCCGAGAGATAGACACGCTATGTTTTTCTCAGTTTTGGGTGTAATAGCGTGTTCAATCGAACGCCTTGCTACCGAAATTCGCCATATGCAAAGAACTGAGGTTAGAGAAGTTGAGGAATTTTTCTCAGAAGGTCAGAAAGGCTCGTCTGCTATGCCTCACAAAAGAAACCCAATATTGACAGAAAATTTAACAGGACTGGCAAGACTTGTTAGGGCTTCCGTAATTCCAGCACAGGAAAATGTTGCGCTTTGGCATGAGCGGGATATTTCGCATTCATCAGTCGAGCGTATGATTTCCCCTGATACAACGATAACTCTCGATTTTGCTTTGAATCGATTATCGGGAGTCATAGAAAACCTTCTTGTTTATCCAGAAAGCATGAAGAAAAATATTGATCAATTAGGTGGTTTAATATTTTCACAGCGTGTGCTTCTTGGTCTAACTCAAGCAGGTGTAAGTCGAGAGGAATCATACAAGATAGTGCAACGTAATGCCATGAAAGTCTGGCAAAATGGACAGAATTTTTTGAGTAGCTTGAAATCTGATAGGGAAGTTACGGAGAAAATTAGTTCTGATGAACTTGAGGGTTTTTTTGACCTCGATTACCATACAAAGCATGTAAACACGGTATTTCAGAGGGTTTTCGGTAATAATTAATCAAATAATCCGGACAAAAAACCATTAACAAACTAAATCACTCACCCATTATCTGTTTATGTGCTTCCTTAGAAAAACTGGCAAGCTTGTCTCTTAGTTCGCCATCAGTAATTTTGGCTCCTCTTTCCTGAATATCTGACATACATTTCCGTATTACATCCTCGTCGCCCGGTTCTTCCAAATCAGATTGAATCACACTATTAGCATAATCATTTACCTCTGATTCTAAGATGCCCAGTTTTTTTGCGAGCCAAAGCCCTAACAATTTGTTTCGTCTTACTGATATTTTAAACTCAGTCTCTTGGTCGATGCTAAATTTTGCTTCGAAGCCTTTCTGCCGATCACTAAAGGAGTCTGCCATTTTTTTATATACTGCCTGTTAATGTAAATTAACGTCAATTTAGTTTTATTTTATAACATCCGCAACTCTTATACATATATTTTCTATAAAATTCAAAAAGTAGTCTGGTAAAATAACATTCGATTTTGTAATACTAGTAATATGTGTACACTTGTTATTTTGCGACGCCCCGGAAATGAATGGCCCGTTATCATTGCTTCAAACCGTGATGAAATGATCGATCGACCATGGCTTAGTCCAGCTCGCCATTGGCCCGAGCGCGAAAATGTATTAGCGGGTAAAGATATTCTAGCTGGTGGCACATGGCTTGGTGTTAATGATTATGGGTTGGCAGCCGGTATTTTAAACCGAAGAGGATCTTTAGGCCCGAAGGATGGGTATAGAAGTCGCGGTGAATTGCCACTTGATGTATTAGACCACGCAGATGCTTCAAACGCAGCAGATGCTCTAGAGGACCTTGACCCAAATGCTTATCGACCTTTTAACCTAGTATTTGCCGATAATAGAGATGCTTATTGGATACGCCTTGCAAATACTCATTGGGGTCCCCATACGGAGATTAAACCTATTCCAGCGGGTCTGTCATTAATTACCGCCAGTGATCTAAATGATATCACTTCAGCAAGGATCAGGACTTATCTACCTCAATTTGAGAAGGCTGATGTACCTAATCCCGCTTCGGGTGATTGGTCTGCTTGGCAGGCTCTTCTTGCCAGTAAGGTATACGAGGCGGATGAGGGCCCCACAGGTGCAATGGCTATTTCGACAAATTCCGGTTTTGGAACGGTATGCTCATCTTTAATTGCGTTACCCTCGCAAGATTCTATATTTTCGAGTTCTCGGTCACGGCCAAAATATCTATTTTCCTCTGGGTCACCGGCACATAGTCCTTATATACCTGTTATCTCTTAATTTTGGTTTCATTAAGTATCTTGTTTTGTTAGGAATAAAGAGAATGTCGTTAATTATGTAATTATTACATTATTTCATGGCTTAACCGATCAGAAATTATCTGGATTTTGAGGAATAAAAAGATGGTTCGAAGACGAAAAATTTTTGAAGGTAAAACAAAAATCTTCTTTGAAGTTTCTAAACCAGGCTGTTTGGCGGCGCATTTTAAGGATGATGCTGTGTATGACCACAAACTTGAGCAAATAGATGAGAATCCGCCTATGGTTATAGGAAAGGGTGTAATAAACAATCGTATTTCTGAATATATAATGACCAAACTAGATCAAATAGGAGTTCCAAATCATTTTGTTAGAAATTTGAACATGCGTGAGCAGCTTGTGAAACAAGTTGAGATAATACCAGTTGGTGTTGTTGTCCGTAATGTCGTTGCAGGTTCTTTAGCTAGACGTTTTAATTTATCCGAGGGCGACCAGTTACCGAGATCTATAATTGAACTTTATTATAAAAGTGAAACGTTCCCAAAACCAATGATATTGGAGGAGCATGTAACAGCATTTGGCTGGGCAACTCCTCACGAGATCGAAGAAATGATGGCATTAAGTCTCCGAATTAATGATTTTCTGCTAGGGTTATTTATAGGGGTTGGTGTTCGGTTGGTTGATCTTAAGTTGGAGTTTGGCCGTTTGTATGATTCTGAACAGGTTCGTGTTATATTGGCTGACGAAGTCTCCCCGGATAGCTGTCGTTTGTGGGATGCCAAAACTCAATCAAAATTTGGCTTTGATCGGTATTTTTCAGGCATGGATAACATTGCGGAGAGTTATCAGCAGATTGCATCTCGTCTCGGTATACTCCCAGAGAACGTTGGAGATAACATTCTAGAATCTAGATTGATGTCTAAGATAAATTAAGTTAGGAAAAACAGTGAGAGTAAAAGTACATATTACATTAAAAGATGGAGTTCTAGATCCCCAAGGTAGGGCAATTAGTCGTTCTTTGCATTCAATGGATTTTCGGAGTGTTCAGGAAGTCCGTCAAGGAAAGTATATTGAACTAGAATTAGATGAAACAAGCATTATTCAAGCTAGAAAACATGTAACCGAGATGTGCAAGCAACTTTTAGCAAACTTGGTTATAGAAAATTATTCCATAGAAATTGACGGTGAATAATGAAAAAAATAAAAACTTACACAGTTTATTCTAAATGAAGATAGCAATTATAAACTTTCCGGGCTCCAATCGGGAGCGAGATATGTCAATGGCTTTTGAAAGCATTGTAGGTGTGAAGCCAATTGAAATCTGGCATCAGAATACAGAGATGCCGGATGTCGACTTAATCGTCATACCAGGAGGTTTTTCTTATGGAGATTATTTGAGGTCTGGTGCCATGGCTGCGCACTCACCAATTATAAAAGAAATTTATGATCGAGCTAGAAAAGGAATTAAAATTCTTGGTGTTTGTAATGGTTTTCAGATTTTGACAGAAATGGGTTTGTTGCCGGGTATATTGATGCGGAACGCTAACTTAAAATTCATATGCAAGATGATTAATTTAGAGATTAATTGTGAAAATTTAAAATTTTCGGGTGATTATCATAAAGGACAAATCATTAATATTCCTGTTGCGCACCACGACGGCAATTTTTTTGCTGATGATAAAACTATTAACGAGTTGGAGAATGAGGGTAGAATTGCGTTTCGTTACTGTGGTCCATTGGGCGAAATTACCCAAGAATTCAATGTTAATGGCTCTCGAAATAATATTGCGGGCATATTTAATAATGAGGGTTCTATTCTCGGTATGATGCCTCATCCGGAAAACGCCATTGATGATCAATTTGGTGGAATTGATGGTAAAGGGCTGTTTAGAAGTATAGCTGGGAATTTATTAGGTTGATTATATGAGTAAAATAACATTGGATATGATTGCTTCCCATGGGATAACTGACCAAGAATATAAAAATATTCTTGAAATTCTCGGTCGAGAGCCCAACTTAACAGAGCTTGGTGTTTTTTCAGTTATGTGGTCTGAACACTGCTCTTACAAATCGTCAAAAAAATGGCTTAAAACTCTGCCCACAGAAGCTCCATGGGTAATTTGTGGCCCTGGTGAGAACGCCGGCATTGTTGATATAGGGGATGGACAAGCCATCGTATTCAAAATGGAAAGCCACAATCATCCGAGCTTTATTGAGCCATATCAAGGGGCTGCAACGGGAGTTGGCGGGATTCTTCGTGATGTTTTTACCATGGGAGCCCGTCCTATCGCCAATATGAATGCTCTGAGATTCGGTTCCCCAGAACATCCCCGAACCCGATATTTGCTATCTGGGGTAGTTGAGGGGATTGGTGGTTATGGTAATTGTATTGGTGTACCAACCGTGGGTGGAGAAACAAATTTTCACAAAAGCTATGACGGTAATATTTTGGTTAACGCAATGACCGTAGGTTTAGCGGAAACGAATAATATTTTTTATTCAACGGCTAAAGGTGTTGGTAATTCCGTAATCTACATAGGTTCAAAAACAGGAAGAGATGGGATTCATGGGGCTACGATGGCGTCTACAGAGTTTAACTCAGACTCAGAAGACAAAAGACCAACTGTACAAGTTGGCGACCCCTTTACAGAAAAGTTACTGATTGAAGCTTGTTTAGAGTTAATGAGCACCGATGCAATTATTGCTATCCAAGATATGGGTGCTGCTGGTTTAACTTCATCCGCCTTTGAAATGGCATCTAAGGGAGGTGTTGGTGTCGAATTAAATTTAGATCAAGTGCCTGCCCGAGAGCTTGGTATGAGTGCCTATGAATTCCTGCTTTCTGAGAGCCAAGAGCGAATGTTAATGGTAACAAAACCTGGAAAAGAGGAAATTGTTGAAGCTATTATGGATAAATGGGAGCTTGATTTTTCAGTTATTGGGAAGTTGACCGATACTGGCCGTATGGTTGTGAAGATGGGTGATAAAATAGAAGCCGATTTACCTATTGACCCCCTTGCATTAGCAGCGCCTGAATATGATAGACCATGGACCGAGACTAAACACCAAGATGACATTTCTTTTGATTTGGCAGTAGAACCAGAAGATCTTTTTGAGTGTTTGAATAGCCTTTTATCTTCTCATGATTTGTGCTCTCGAAGGTGGATCTGGGAACAGTATGATTATCTCGTAATGGGCGACTCAGTGAGGCCCGCAGAGGGTGATGCGGCTGTTGTAAGAGTTAGAAATTCTGAAAAGGGAATAGCTATAACCACTGATTGTACGCCTAGGTATTGTTATTCTGATCCATTTGAAGGTGGCAAACAAGCAGTTGCAGAGACTTGGCGTAATCTTACGGCAGTCGGTGCTAAACCATTGGCAATTACCGATAATTTAAATTTTGGTAATCCTGAAAAACCAGAGATTATGGGCCAATTAGTTGGTGCTATTAGAGGTATAAAAGAAGCTTGTATTGCACTAGAATATCCAGTTGTTTCTGGTAATGTGTCACTTTATAATGAGACTGGGGGGCAAGCTATTCTTCCTACACCCGTTATAGGGGGTGTAGGTCTTATCGATGACTATAGAAAATCCGTTGGATTGAAATTTCGTGATAATGGTGAAAGTGTATTTCTTATTGGTGACACTATAGGACATTTGGGGCAATCAATTTATTTACGTGAGATTGAAAAATTAGAATGTGGTTCGCCACCTATAGTTAATTTAAAATCTGAGCGTTCTAATGGGGATTGTGTGCGCAAACTCATTAATAGTCAGAAAATTACTGCATGTCATGACGTCTCAGATGGAGGTATTTTGGTTTCTCTAGCAGAGATGGCAATGGTATCTAACGTTGGGATCGAGGTCTATGATTTATCAGGTGCTATACCCACCCACTATTGGGGATTTGGAGAAGATCAGGGGCGTTATATTATTATAACAAGTCAAGATCGTTATGTAATTGATGAATGTAAATTAGCGAATGTCACAATAAACCGGATTGGAAAAGCCTGTGGCAGC
>Ga0209425_10000811_pt1 | contig 37338 bp, 35 predicted proteins | sample COG_05_FD_184749 | JGI IMG/M metagenome (GOLD analysis project Ga0209425, IMG submission 184749) | Pelagic Microbial community sample from North Sea - COGITO 998_met_05 (SPAdes) (version 2) | ecosystem: Environmental > Aquatic > Marine > Neritic zone/Coastal water | place: Helgoland, sampling...
CGGTTGTTACAATTCAAACTGACTACAAAGGAGCTTCAGCTGAAATTATCGATACTCAAATTACCCAAAAAATTGAGGATTTTGTTGGTGGTACACCAGGCTTAGAAACTATCGACTCTTTTAGTGAAGATGAAAGTTCTAGAATTACTCTAACTTTCGAAACTAAACTAGATCTTGATGATGTAACAAATGATGTAAGAAGTTCTGTAGCTAGAGTTTTAGATAACTTACCGGATGGAGCAGGACAACCTGAAATTTATAAACAGAGCGCAGGTATGAGAACAACTATGTGGTTATCTTTTAGTTCAGATACAATGTCAGATCTAGAATTAACAGACTATGCAGACAGATACTTGACTGACAGTTTTTCAACTGTTTCTGGTGTTGGGCGTGTAAGACTAGGGGGCCAAAGAGAATTGTCGTTGAGAGTTTGGCTTGATCCACTAGCTTTAGCTGCAAGAGATTTAACAACTCAAGAAGTAGAGCAAGCGCTTAGAAAAGAGAATGTTGAATTTCCAGCCGGACGAATAGAGTCTAAAGATATCGATCTAACAATTAAATTAGATAAAGCTTATCAAAAATTAGATGATTATAAAAAATTACCTCTCAAAAGAGCAAAAGATGGATCTATAATAACTTTAGATGATGTAGCAAGAGTTGAGCTGGGAGCAGAGTCAGCAAGAACACTCTTTAAAGGTAATGGGAAGCAAGTTGTAGGAATTGGAATTTATCAACAGTCTGATGCAAATACAATTAAAGTAGCGAATGGGATTAAAGATAAAATTAAAGAAATTAAATCAACATTACCCCCGGGAACAGCCCTTGAGGTGTCCTTTGATCGAAGTAATTATATAAAAGCAGCTATTAAAGAAGTTTACAAAACTCTTGTCATAGCATTAATCCTAGTAACTATTATTATTTATCTTTTTCTAGGTAATGTAAGAGCTCTTATTGTTCCTATTATTGCGCTACCAGTTTCATTAATTTCAACTTTTTTATCTATATATATATTTGACTTTTCAATTAATCTTTTTACTTTGATGGCCTTAGTCTTAGCAATTGGAATTGTGGTTGATGATGCGATTGTAATGCTTGAAAACATTGTTAGAAGAATTGAGTTGGGAGATACACCTTTAGTAGCTGCTTACAAAGGAGCAAAACAAGTTTCTTTCGCAATTATCGCTACTACAGTTGTTCTTGTGGCTGTGTTTGTGCCTTTGGTGTTTATTAAAGGCATTACTGGTGTTTTATTTACTCAAACTGCTATTACACTAGCATCAGCAGTAGTTATTTCCAGTTTTGTGGCTCTTTCTTTAAGTCCAATGTTAGGTAGTAAGTTTTTAAAACCAAACATGAATAAATCAAAAATTGTTATAAAATTTGAGAAATTTTTAAAATTAATCACCAGCGAATATAAATCTTCTCTCATAGTTTGGATAAATAAAAAAAAAATAATTATATCTTTTTTGGCTGGGACATTAGCTTTAACAGTTTTTTTATTTAATTTTGCCCCGAAAGAATTAATTGCACCAGAGGATAGAGGGGCATTTTTTGTTATAATTAAAGCGCCGCAAGGTTCAGGATTTAATTTTACAAAAGATAAAGCAGAAGATATTGAAAAACTGCTTTTGCCAGAAGTTGGCAAAGGTGAATATCGAAGATTAATAATGAGAGTGCCTGGATTTGGTAGATCCTCTAAACAAGTTAATAGTGGTTTTATAATTGTTTTACTTGAACCTTGGAAAAAGAGAGATCGACACGGAGTAGAGATAATGAGAGAATCTTTTGGAAAAATTTCACGTGTGCCTGGCGTGCTTGCTTTTCCGGTAATGCCTCAAGGTATACGTACTGGTGGTGTACAAAGCCCTGTTCAATTTGTTATTCTTGGAAATACATATGATCAATTAATTAAATGGAAAAATATAATTAAAAGAGAGGCGAGAAAAAATCCTGGTCTTACATCAATTCAAGATGATTTTGATTTAAACAAGCCGCAGTTAAATGTTCAAATTGATCAAAAAAAAGCCGCTGATTTAGGTGTTTCGACTGAAGATATAGGAAGAACAATTGAGACTATTTTTGGATCAAAAAATGTAACTCGTTTTTCACAAGATGGCAAAGAATATTCAATTATATTACAAGGTGATATTAAAGATAGACAAGAGCCAGAGAGTATAAGTAAAGTTTTTGTAAGATCAAAAAATAATAATAAACTTGTCTCTATATCTAATTTAGTTTCTTATGATGAAGAAGGGCAATCTCCATTTCTTGCAAGATATAACAGACAAAAAGCGGTAACTATTTCTGCGAGAGTAGTCGGAGACTATTCTCTTGATAAAGCATTAAAATTTTTAAATAACGTCGTGCAAGAAAATACACCTCAGGCTAAAATTGCTTACAAAGGTGAAAGTGAAGAATACAAAAAAACTAATAATGAACTATATTTAACTTTTGCTTTAGCTCTTATCACTGCCTATCTTGCTATGTGTGCCCAGTTTGAAAGTTGGAGACATCCTTTGACTATAATGCTAACTGTTCCGATGGCTATACTAGGTGGAGTTTTGGGCTTATTAGTAGTTGGCTCGTCTTTGAATGTTTACAGCCAAATTGCTCTAATAATCTTAATAGGACTATCTGCAAAAAATGGAATACTTATTGTTGAATTTGCAAATCAATTAAGAAAAGAAGGGAAAAAATTTGAAGTCGCAATTGTTGAAGCGGCTACGATTAGATTAAGACCTATTTTAATGACGAGCCTTTCTACAATATTTGGCGTATTGCCATTAATTCTAGGAACAGGTCCTGGTGCAGCAAGTCGACTCACAGTTGGTATTACGATATTTGGTGGTATGTTATTTTCAACTTTTTTCACACTTTATGTTATTCCAACAATATATTCTGTTATTGGTAGAAATGAGAAGAATATAGACTCTGTTGAAGTTGAATTAAATAGACAACTTAAAAAATAATATACTTGTTTTTATCTAAATTTTTCTGGCACATGGTTAATTGCTTTCTATAGGTGTTTGCTAAATCTTTAACAGACTTTGCGTAAATAATTGCTTTTTTATCTTGATTATAGTTTTTATAATCACCCCAACCTTTATAATATGCAAGGTATTGTTTGTAAGCATCTCCCTTCGGGATCTTAAGAATTTTTGTGGTCTTGTTAATATACCAACCTATAAAATCCACAGAATCTTTAAACCTTGCACGTGTAGCTAATTTATTATTTGTTTCTCTTTTGTATTGTTCCCAGGTTCCTATCACTGCCTGTGAGTAACCAAATGAGCTAGACGGTCTTTTAAATGGTATTACCTTAAATAATTTTTTTCTTGGAGGCTTGGCCAACCAATTAAAATCACTTTCTTTTTTAACAAAAGCAAGCTGCAAATGAATAGGTGCACCCCATTTTTCGTAGGAAGCTTTAGTATGTTTATACCAAAGATATCTTTCTTGAAAGATAGCACAACTATTTTTTGTATTTTTAGGAATTGAAGAACAGGCTGAGAAAATAAAAAAGATAAATAAATAAATTTTAATTTTTTTAAAAAGAATCATTATTATTTTATATAAGAATTTAATTAACCTTTCTCCATTTTTCTGGATGAATAAAACTACCTGACCATAAACCAAGTTTATTTTTTCTAGCATAATTCTCATCTTCGATATAATTTTTAGAATATCTTCTAAATGCTACAGCGTAACCGTTTCTTACCATCCATTTATTTAAATTAACTTTTTCAACAAAACAAACACCTATGTATCTCCTGTATCTATCTAACTTATCTTGCACTTTGCACACTACCTTTTTTCCGTAAATTTTTTTAATTAATGCTGCAGTCGCTTCTTCGCCACACTCATATTCTTTGAGATTTTTAATACAAAGTTGTTTTTTTTCAGGAGCATCTATTCCATGAAATCTAATTTTTTTATTAAGAATCGTAATAGTGTCACCATCAGTAATACTTGGGACTCCTGATATTTCACCTGCTAATACTTTTGAAATTGAGATTAATAATATAATGAAACAAATATTAAATTTTTTCATTAATAAATTTTTTTTTCAAAAAAAATATAAGATACATAGCTATTACACCTGCGCCGTTAGCTATAACATCATTTAATTCAAATGCTCTATTAGGTATAAAAAAATGAAAAAGTTCAAGAAATATAGAAAGGGCGAGTAAGAAAAAAATACTATTTATAAATTTTTTTTCATTTAAATTATAAATAGATCCTAAAAAAGTCAAAAAAAAGAAGTAAAAAAAATGATTTATAGATGTTCCTATAGGATTCTTAACTATGTTAGGCTGCACGTCTAAATCTCCATAAAACAAATAACCAATTATGCTTCCGGGAAATAAGTAAAGGAATAATAGAACAATAAGAGATAAATAATATAATTTTATGATAGATTTGAATATAATATTTTTCATAATTGTCTGAATATTACATGCTATTTATTAATAAATCATTATGAGTAAATTAATTTTAACAAGACATGGACAAAGTGTTTGGAATGCTGAGAATAGATTTACTGGATGGGTAGATGTTGATTTATCTGAAATAGGGATTTTGGAAGCCAAAAAGTCTGGTAAACTAATAAAAAGTCTTAAAATTAATATAGATAAATCATATACATCATTTCTAAAAAGAGCGATCAAAACATTAGAAGTTATCCTTCAAGAAAATAATTTAAAACTCGATCTAAATGCCTCTTGGGAAATCAATGAAAGACATTACGGTTCTTTAACTGGCTTGAATAAAGAAGAAACAAAAAAAAGAATTGGTGAAGATCAATTTAAAAAGTACAGAAGGTCTTGGGATGTTGCGCCTCCGCCCATGCCTAAAAATGACAAAAATCATACTTTATTTAGCTCACTAAATATAAATATACCAAAAAATAAAATGCCGTTTACTGAATCTTTAAAAAATACATACCATAGAGTAATTCCTTTTTATGAAAGTAAGATTAAACCTCATTTACAAAATAATAAAAATGTTTTGATATCAGCTCATGGTAATTCTTTGCGAGCACTTTGTAAAAAGTTATTTAATATTTCTGATCAAAGAATAAACGAACTAGAAATACCAACAGGAAATCCTTTGCTTGTTGAATTTGACGAAAATTTAAAAATTAAAAATATTGATTATTTAGATAAGACAAGAGAAAAAACAATTATTACTAATCAATAAATTTTAATGATTCGAGTTCTTTAAAAACCTTAATACTATTTACGTGAAAAAAAGTTTGATTACTTTCTTGTCCTAGCAATACTTGTTTTTGTATTAATTGATCCCAGACTAAGTTCATTGAAAAAATTTTTTTCTGTACAGCGCTAAAAATTGATCTATTCATAATTTGAGCTCCTGTAAAAATATAATTATTTATTTTTTCTCGAGTAATAATTTGGTTATTAGTCAAATTAAAATCCCCTTTAAAAGATTTGTCGTAACTTTTATTTTTATTAACAAGTAATAATACTGGTTTCTTACTTGCAAAATAAAAATTCTCGAGAACTTTTAACTCTTCATAATAATTCTTATTCCAAATTGTGTCTGGATTTAAAACAAAAAAAGGTTCATCTTTAAAATGTTTTGTTCCATTAAATATACCGCCCCCAGTGTCGAGTAATTCTTCTTCTTTAATTAAACTAATAGAAACTTTATAAATTTTTTTATTGATAAATTTTTCAATTTCATTTGATAAATGATGAGTATTTAAAACAATTTCTTCAACTCCTATTTTTATTAATAATTCAATAGATCTTTCTAAAAAGTTTTTTGGACCTATTTTTATTAATGGCTTTGGAGTTGTTTCTGTTAATGGCAACATTCGCTTCCCATAACCAGCTGTAAGAATCATTGCTCTTTTAATTTGCATTAAAATTTAATTTTTTTCTTATTCCTGTTTGTTACCACTTTGTTTAATAAATTTTTCAAATTGTTAAATAATGGATTTTTAAGTCGTAAATCTAATAATCTCCAAGTATATGGTAAAAATTTAAGATAATTATTTTTATTATCTCTTTTATAAAGTCTTACAAAAATCCCTAGTATCTTAAGGTTTCTTTGTACAGATAAAATATCAAAATCATTTTTTGCAAAACTTTTTTCGTTTAATTTTATTTTTTTAGTTTTAGAAAGATAGTAATTAAAAAGCTTAGACTTTAAGTGTGTTGGTAAAACTATTCTCACATCGTCAATAAGTGATGCTACATCATAAAACAAATTTCCTTTTATAATATCTTGTGAATCTATTAAACCAATTTTATTTTTTTTGATCATAATATTTGAAACATGAAAATCCCTATGGACAAAGCATCGATTTTGAAAATAAAGCTTCTTATATAAATTGTTTAATTCCTTTTTAATTTTTATTTTAAATTTATAAAAATTTTTTTTTGTTGAATTGTGTTTTAAATACCAATGAAAAAATAAATCAGATTCTTTATGCAGTGCTGTTAAATTATAAGTGTTAATTTTAATTTTATATTTTTTAAACTTAATAATACTTTTTAATTTTATATCTTGTAATTTAAGAATTATTTGAATGAGCTTTTTATAATTTTTAAATTTATTTTTTTTGTGCTTAATATAATCAAAAAATGAATGATTTCCCAAATCTTCAATTTCCATCATTTCATTTTTAAAATATTCTTTAAGAAGCTTTGGTGCTTTAATTTTATTTTTGATTAGAAATTCGTTAACGGCTGCATAAATTATTAAATTCTTATATTTGTCTTTACTTGCTCTAACCAGAATAGACCCTGTAAGATTTTTTTTAACTCTATAAAACTCTCTGAATGAAGCATCACTTGAAATTTTTTTTATTTTAATTTGCACTAAAATCTTTCCATTTTCCAAATGTTTTAAGTTCAATATTTCTAAAGTCTTGTTCGTTTTTATAAGACAAATATATTTCTAGTCTATCATCAGGTTTGTTTTTAATAATTTCAGCCCATTCAATGATTTTAATACTATTTACATCTTGATCAAATATACTCAGTTGTTGAATTTCTTTATCCGTTTTTAGCCTATAGAGATCATAATGCATTATCTTTAAATTATCGATTTCATATTCATAAACTATGTTGAAGGTTGGGCTTAAAACTTCTGTTTCATTTTGATTATTCTGAATTTGGAGATTATTTATTATTGCTCTTGTCAAAGTTGTTTTACCTGCTCCAATCTCCCCAAATAAAAAAATACAATCATGTTTGTCGATTTTTTTAATAATTTTTTGAGAAATTTGATTTAATTGATCTAAAGATTTTATGATCATTGGCTACTAGTTAGTAGCGATAAGTATCAGGTTTAAACGGACCTGCAGTTTTAACGCTTATATAATCTGCTTGCTCTTTACTTAATTTAGTCAATTTAGCCCCTACTTTTTCTAAATGAAGTGTTGCAACTTTTTCATCTAAGTGTTTTGGAAGTACATAAACTTTTTTCTCATAGTTATCAGAATTCTTCCATAATTCAATTTGAGCAATTACTTGGTTGGTAAATGAAGCGCTCATTACAAAACTTGGATGGCCAGTTGCGCAACCTAAGTTTACTAACCGACCTTCAGCTAGTAAAATTATTCTTTTATTGCTCGGTAATGTTATTTCATGTACTTGGGGCTTAATTTCGTCCCACTTATAGTTTTTTAAAGCGTCAACCTGTATTTCATTGTCAAAGTGCCCAATATTACAAAGTATAGCTCTGTCTTTCATTGTTCTCATATGGTCGGCAGTGACAATATCTTTGTTTCCAGTTGCAGTTACAACAATATCAGCGTCTTTGATTGCATCATCCATAAGCACTACTTCGTAACCTTCCATTGCAGCTTGAAGGGCACAGATCGGGTCTGTTTCTGTAATCATTACTCTCGCTCCACTTTGTCTTAATGATGCAGCACTTCCTTTTCCAACATCGCCAAATCCTGCCACAACAGCAACCTTACCAGACATCATAATGTCTGTTGCTCTTTTAATTCCATCTACTAGACTTTCTCTGCAGCCATAAAGATTATCAAACTTAGATTTTGTTACTGAGTCGTTAACATTTATTGCAGGGATTAGTAATTCTTTATTAATTTCCATTTTTTTTAAAGCCAGTACACCTGTCGTAGTTTCTTCTGAAACACCTTTAACATCTTGTAATAAATCTTTATATTCCTTGTGCATCAAAGCAGTTAGGTCACCGCCATCATCTAGAATCATGTTTGGCTTCCAATCTTTTTTTCCTTTAATTGTTTGCTTAACACACCACCAATATTCTTCTTCGGTTTCACCTTTCCAAGCAAAAACGGGTATACCTGCTTTAGCTATTGCAGCAGCAGCATGGTCTTGAGTTGAAAATATATTACAAGAAGACCATCTTACTTCAGCCCCAAGATCTACTAGAGTTTCAATAAGAACAGCAGTTTGAATGGTCATGTGTAAACAGCCTAAAATTTTTGCTCCCTTTAAAGGAAGTTTTTCTTTATATTCTTTTCTCAATGCCATCAGGCCCGGCATTTCCGTTTCTGCTAAAGAAATTTCTTTTCTTCCAAAATCAGCTAAATTTATATCTTTTACTTTAAAATCACTCATAATCTGCGGGTCTTTTAGCAATATAATTTATTCTTAGCAAGTAGCAATCCTAGCTATGTCTTGGAAGTGTAACTTCAATTTGTGCACCTTTAACATTTAATCTATTTAGAGCTTTAATCTTTCCTTTGTGAAGTTCAATTATATTTTTTACTATATTAAGGCCCAACCCAGAATGTTCACCAAAATTTTTAGGTCTATTACTGTAAAATCTATTAAATATATTTTCTATATTTTTTTCTTTAAAACCAGGGCCTTGATCTTTAAAAGTTAATACGAATTTATTTTTATTTTCATCTATTTCAATTGAAATTTTGCTATTAGTTTGACTAAAAGAAATTGCATTATCTAAAAGATTGGCGATCACTTGTTCAATTCTATTTTCTATTCCTAAAATATAATAATTTTTTTGCTTCTCTTTTTTATTAATAACCTCAATTTCAATTTTTTTATTTAAACTTTCTATGTCTTGTTTAAAATCATCTACAACATTTTTAACTATTAAATATATATCTATCTTAACCATTTTTTCTCTTGATAATGATGCTTCGTCCTTGAGCATTTGTGTGTAATCTGTAATTAATCTTTCAATTCTCTCTATATCATGATCAATAATATTTAATAATTTTTCTCGATCTTTGTGTTCTGAAGTTTTATCTAATAATTCAGAAGCACCTTTTAGTGAAGCTAACGGATTTCTAATCTCGTGAGCTAAATCAGTAGAGAAAGTTTCAGCTCTATTTGTTCTTTTTTGGAGATCTAAAGTCATTTCATGAATTGATTGGGTTAACTTCCCTACTTCGTCTCTTCTAATAAAAAAATTATCTATATTTACAGGTTTATCAGATTTGGCTTTGATGGACTCAGTGTATTTTACCAAAAAACTTATTGGCTTTAAAATATATTTATTTAAGAAAACAGAAAAAATTAAAATAGCTAACGCTAGTGCTAAAACAGTTCGAATTATGAAATCTTTTCTTTCATCAACAGCTACTAATATTTCGTTCGATTGTTCGCCAACTAAAATATAACCAACTTTCTCATTATTAATTAAAACCTTACTTAAAGTTTGAACAAAGAAATCTTTTTTAATTTTGTTCTCAATAACTAGAGGTTCATCTTTTAATTTATTTAAAATAGTTTTTTTTATTTCTTGATAATAATCTAATGAGTCATTAATATTGTTATTAACGTTATCGTCAATTTTTTTAAAATTAGTACTATTAATATCTTCTTCAATTATTGACTCAGATCTAGAAAAAACAGTTTGGTCTAAATCTAACATATCAGTATCCCCAATAAGGTTTCCATCCAAATTAAAAAGTTGAACTCTATCTAGACTTTGAAACAAAAACCTGGCTGATAATAAAAAAGTGCTTAAACCTTGCTCGTTAAAATCTATGTTTAACCTCTGTAAATGATCGGTAGTATTTTTAATAACTACTAGGTGATTAGTTGATTTATTTTTTACTAAACTTGGTTGAATTGCTTGAAGATAAATATAAGTAAAAAGTCCTAATACTGAAAAAACTAATAAATTAAATAATAGAAACTTCTTTAATATAGATGATGATTTTTTTTGGTTCATTAACTAACATTCCATCTATACCCACTTCCATACCTGGTTTCAATTGCTGAAAATTTATCATCAACTTTTTTAAATTTTTTTCTAATACGTTTTATGTGACTATCGATCGTTCTGTCTTCAATTTCTGTATTCTCTTTATAAGCTATATCCATTAAATGTGCCCTTTCCTTAATCACTCCAGGCCTTTTAGCAAGTTCTTTAACGATTAAGAATTCTGTTGTGGTCAACTTATCAGGTAAAGCATTTCCATTCCACTCGCACTCTAATTGTGCTGGGTCTAATTTTAGTTTTCCATGAGCGATAAGATTTTTAGAATCGTCTACAACATCTGTTTTTTTTCTAAGTTGTACTTTTATTCTTTCAACTAAAACCTTCATAGAAAATCCACCAGATTTTTTTACAAAATCGTCTGCACCTAGTTTTAGTCCTAACAGTTCATCTACCTCGTCATCTTTTGAAGTTAAAAAAATAATAGGTATGGATGTTTTTTTTCTTAAACGTTTTAAAAGTTCTTCGCCATCCATTCTTGGCATTTTAATATCAATTATAGCAAGGTCAGGTGGATTCCTGGTTAAACCATTAAATGCTGTTTCTCCATCTATATAAGTCTGAACTTTAAATCCCTCTCTCTCTAACGCTATACTAATACTAGTTAAGAGATTTCGATCATCGTCTACTAAAGCAATTGTTTGAGCCATATAATATTAATTTTTACAATTAAATTGTCAAAATTTAGGCGCTTATTAATCCAATTAATGAGCTTCTCCCCAATTAAAACCTGAATTTATACTTACATTCAATGGAATAGAGAACATGTGATAATCTGAGCTTGAGATAGATGCCATTGTATCTTTAATTATTTTTTGCACATATTCTTTATTTTCTTCAGAACATTCAAAAATAAGCTCGTCATGAATTTGTAAGAGCATTTTAGCTTTAAATTTTTTATCTGTTTCTATTTGTTGATCTAATTTGATCATTGCAAGTCTAATAATATCAGCTGCCGATCCTTGTATGGGGGCATTTATAGCTGCCCTTTCTTGAAAACTTCTAATACTAAAGTTTTTATCGTTGATGCTTCTCAAGTGAACTCTTCTTCCAAAAATATTATTTACAAACCCTTTGGTTCTACAAAATTTAATTGTTGAATTCATATAATCTTTAATTTCTGGAAATTTTTTAAAATACGCATTAATAAAATCTAAAGCTTCTTGATTTGAAACAGAGATTTGTTTTGCTAACCCATATTGTGTTATTCCATAAATGATTCCAAAGTTAATTGCTTTTGCTTTTCTTCTAAGATCTTCATTAACATCTTTGATTGGTACATTAAAAACTTGGCTTGCTGTCAAACTATGAATATCTTCATTATTTTTAAATGCTTTTTTTAATTCTTTTACGTCTGCAATGTCAGCAAGAATTCTCATCTCGATTTGATTATAATCCGCAGATATTAGGATATTGCCGCTTTCTGCAATAAAAGCTTTTCTTATTTCTTTTCCGTCTTCAGATTTAATAGGAATATTTTGTAAATTTGGATCACTTGAAGCTAAACGTCCCGTATTTGTAGCTGCTAATAAAAAAGATGTGTGAACCCTCTTAGTTTCTGGGCTTATGTGGTCTTGTAGTGCGTCAGTATAAGTATTTTTTAATTTGGATACTTGTCTCCACTCTAAAACTAAATTTGGGAATTTGTGGCCTGTAAAAGCAAGGTCTTCTAAAACATTTGCATTTGTAGCTAAACTTCCTTTTTTAGTTTTTTTGAGTTTCGCGATCTTAAGCTCATTGTAAATAATTTCTCCAAGCTGTTTTGGAGAACCAATATTGAATTGTTTGCCTGCTATTGCAAATATATCTTTTTCAATTTTTTTCAATTTTTTTTCAAATATTGTCGATAATTTTTTAAGGTGGCCAGCATCTACTTTAATCCCATTAAACTCTAGCTTTGCCAAAAGTTTAACCATAGGTTTTTCAAAATATTCATAAATCTTATTTAATTTTTCTTCATCTAATCTTTCTTTTAAATTTTCATATAGTCTTAATGTTATATCTGCGTCTTCTGCCGCATACTCTGTTGCTTTTGCAACATCTATATCAGAAAAGTTTAATTTATTTTTTCCTTTTCCCACTAACTCCTTAAAAGTTATTGTTTTGTGACCCAAGTGAATTTCAGAAAGCGTATCCATATTGTGGCGATTGACCCCCGCATCTAGAGTATAAGAAATCAACATGGTGTCATCTATCGGATTAATCTGAATTCCATTTTTTTTTAAAACAATAAAATCAAATTTTATATTCTGACCAACTTTTTTTATGCTTGGATCTTCCAAGATTGGTTTAATTTTTTTTAAAACTAACTCTTTTTTTAAACTCTTTTTTTTATGACCCAAAGGTATGTAGCACGCTTTGTTCTTCTCATAGCTAAATGAAATACCAACCAGTTCTGTTTGTAGAGGGTTTAAAGATGACGTTTCTGTATCAACTGCAATTACTGTTCTTTCTTCTAAAATTTTTATCCATTTGTCTAGGGTCTTTTCGTCTAAAATACATTCATATTTTTTAACGTTAACGCTATTATCAAGTTTTTTTTTATTTTGTGTAGGTTGATTAGAGTCTGAAATTGGGCTTTCGCCATAAAAACTGATAGCCTGACTTAACAATCTATTGAATTCCATTTCTCGAAGAAAATCAAAGAGTTTATTTTTATCTACCGACTTCATTATAAAACTTTGAGGTGTATCTTTAACAGGTACATCGTCTCTTAAAGTAACTAACTCTCTGCTTAGAATGGCTTTCTTTTGATTTGCTAGAAGTGTTTCTCTTCTTTTTGTTTGAGGAATCTTTTCAATATTTTTTAATAAAACGTCTAAAGTTTTATACTTATTTATAAGTTCTGCTGCTGTTTTTACTCCGATACCAGGAACGCCAGGTATATTATCAGAAGAGTCGCCTGCTAGTGATTGAACATCAATAACTTGATTGGGTTTTACACCAAATTTCTCAAACACTTCTTTAATACCTAAAACTTTATTTTTCATTGGGTCATAAAGCCTTATTTTATCTGACACCAATTGCATTAAATCTTTATCTGAAGAGATTACTGTTACTTTAGCTCCTGCATCTATAATTTGTTTTGCGTAGGTAGCTATAAGATCATCAGCTTCGTAATTAATTAGTTCTATAGAAGGTAAATTAAAGGCCTTAACTGCTTTTCGTATGTATTCAAATTGAGGGGCTAAATCTTCTGGCGCCTCGGTTCTGTTTGCTTTGTAATCACTATATATATCATTTCGAAAGTTTTTTTTTGCGGAGTCAAAAATTACGGCAAAATGGGTTGGTTTATTAATTGAGTCATCTGATCTAGAGTCTTCTAATAATTTAAAGAGCATCGAGCAAAAACCACTTACGGCACCCGTGGGTAACCCATCGCTTTTTCTTGAAAGCGGCGGCAAAGCATAATATGCTCTAAAAATATAGCCTGAGCCATCAATCAAATAAAAATGATCAGTCTTTTTTAATGAAGTCATAAATCAAGTATTTATAATACCTTATTTGTTTCGTGATATAATTAAATAAACTATGAACAAAATTGCTTTAAGTGTTGAAAACTTAACTAAAGTCTATTCAAAAAATAATAAAACAGGCGTATCAAACAAAGCTCTTAACAGCTTAAATTTTGAAGTTAAGCAAGGTGAAGTTTTTGGATTGTTAGGGCCAAATGGAGCGGGAAAAACAACCTTTTTAAGTATTCTAGGCGGCACAGTTATTAAGACTGAAGGAAAAATTAATGTATGGGGATTCGACTTAGATATAAATCCTAGACAAGTCAGAGCCTCAATAGGAATTGTTCCTCAAGAAGTTAATTTAGATGCATTTTTTAGCCCTAGGAAATTACTCGAATTACAGGCAGGTCTATATGGCGTTCCACAGAAAGATAGAATCACTGATATTATTTTAAAAATGGTTGCTCTAGAAAAACAAGCTGATTCCTATGCAAGAAGTTTATCTGGTGGAATGAAAAGAAGGTTGTTGATTGCAAAAGCTATGGTGCATCAACCACCCATACTTGTTTTAGATGAACCTACCGCTGGTGTAGATGTAGAGTTAAGAAAAAATCTTTGGAAGAATGTTAAGGCCTTAAATAAAGAAGGGGTAACAATTATTTTAACAACCCACTATCTTTTCGAAGCACAGGAAATGTGTAATAGAATAGCAATTATTGACAAAGGAAATCTAGTTGCCTTAGATACCACTCAAAAATTATTGGATAGAATTCAAACTAAAAAAATTACTTTTAAAGTTTTGGAAGGTTATAATATTAAAAACTTAAGTTTATCAGGAGTGTTGTTTAAATCTGAGTCAAATAATTCTATCTCTGCAATATATGAAAAAAACTCCTATGAGTTCGATGATATAGCAAGTATTTTAAAAAAAAATGACATTAAAATATTAGATATAACTACAGAAGATGGTGATTTAGAAGATGTATTTGTACAATTAACAAATCACTAGATTTTAGTTTAAAAAAAAGTAAAGATGTTATTATGGAACTAATAAAAGAATTAAAACAATCAAAAATAGTTAAAATTGTATTTGTTGCACTTATAGGTTCAATCCTTTTGGCAATTTCATCGAAAATTAAAATTCCTTTTTATCCAGTTCCAATGACTATGCAAACTTTAGTGGTTCTTCTTTTGGGAGTTACGCTTGGTTGGAAATTAGGTCTTGCAACTGTAACTCTTTATTTGTTTGAAGGTATAATCGGTCTACCAGTGTTTTCAGGTTCTCCTGAAAAAGGCATGGGTCTAGTTTATTTTACTGGACCTACAATGGGTTATTTAATTGGTTTTCTTTTTACTGTTTATTTTGCTGGAAGATTTAAATTTGATGGGAACTTGTTAAAAAAACTTTTTCAATTAATCTTTTCAATAAGTTTTATATATTTTTTTGGAGTACTTTGGTTGGGAATATTAATTGGTTGGGAAAAACCTCTTTTTCAATTAGGTGTTCAACCATTTTTGTTTGCAGAATTATTTAAAATTTTAATAGTTTTGCTTAGTTTATCTAAACTTAAAAAACTAAATCAATATTTAAGATAACTATCTAGGCGATCGCTTAGAAAGAATACGTTGCAACGTTCTTCTGTGCATTTTAAGTCTTCTCGCAGTCTCAGATACGTTTCTATTACACAGTTCAAATACCCGGTGAATATGTTCCCACTTAACTCTGTCTGCTGACATAGGGTTCTCTGGTGGTTTGGCTTTTGATTCGGGAGAAGCAAGCAGGGCTGCCTCTACGTCATCTGCGTCTACAGGTTTAGCGATATAATCTATTGCTCCTGCTTTAACCGCTGCTACAGCTGTAGGTAGATTTCCATAGCCTGTCAGCATAACGATACGGCTCTCTTTTTTGGACTTATGAAGTGCTTTAACTACCTCTAATCCGCTACCATCTTCAAGCCTAAGATCTACGAGAGCAAAATTTGTAGGTGCACTTTCTGCGATTTTAAGGCCCTCTTCAACGCTTTTAGCCTCTTTTACTTGAAAACCCTTTTTTTCCATGGCTCTAGCGAGCCTATTTCGAAAAGGATCGTCATCATCAAGTATTAATAGGCTCTTGTCCTCAAAATCTGAAATTTTTAGACTTTTTAAGTCTGTATTTATAGTTTTCATTCTAAGGCTAATATGGTGATTAAGATAAAATTATCAACCTTATTGCTCTGCATTATTTGCTTTACATTATTTGAAAAAACTCTAAATAACGAATCTATAAGGTTTTTTTATAAAATTTTTTAAAACCTTTTGTGAAGATTAAAGAGGGACACATGAGATGCAGAAATTTAAAGACGTTAGCGAGCTAGTTAACACACTAAAACCCGACTATCCGGTGTATTGCATACGCCCGGATTCCATTAAAACTTCAACACAATTTTTCAAAAATAATTTTCCTGGAAAAGTTTTATATGCTGTAAAAACTAATCCTAACGAAGAAGTTTTAAAACATATAATCAACAACGACATAGATAATTTTGATGCTGCCTCTATAAATGAAATTTTATTGATAAAAAATTTAAAACCTGATGCGCATATTTATTTTATGCATACTGTTAAAAGTAGAAATGATATTGCTGAAGCTTATTTTAACTTGGGTATTAAAGATTTTGCTCTTGATTCTAAAGATGAATTAATTAAAATTCTTGAAGCAACTAGTCATGCTAAAGACTTAACACTATATGTAAGAATAGCTATTTCAAACGAACATGCAGAGATTGATTTGTCTAGAAAATTTGGTGCTCATGCAAGTGAATCTATAGGGCTTGTAAGATTGTGTAAAGAACATGCTAATAGAGTTGGAATTAGTTTTCATGTGGGATCACAATGTATGCATAAAATTTCTTTTACTAAAGCAATCAGTGAAGTTGGCAACATAATTAAAAAAACTAAAATTGTTCCTGATATCATAAACGTTGGTGGTGGATTTCCATCTGTCTATCCTGATTTAAACCCTGAGCCACTTGAAAATTATTTAGATGAAATCAAAAGATCTATTTCTAGTCTTAACTTACCAACGGTCCCTGAATTAATTTGTGAACCTGGCAGAGCTATAGTAGCTGAAAGTGGTTCAACAATAGTAAAAGTTAATTTAAGAAAAAAACAAAAACTTTATATTAACGATGGAACATATGGATCATTATTTGATGCAGGAGTTCCAAATTTTATTCTTCCTTCAAAAATGATTTTGAACGGTAGGTTCCAATCAAAAAAATTAACAGCTTTTAATCTTTATGGTCCAACATGTGATAGTATGGATTTTATGAAAGGACCTTTTCTGTTGCCAAATAATATTAAAGAAGGTGACTATATTGAATTAGGACAGCTGGGAGCTTATGGCTTGACCTTTAGAACTAAATTTAATGGATTCTACTCTAATGAAATATTTGAGCTAGCTGATCGGCCAATTATGAGTTTGTATAATGCTTCAAGTAAAGTTAAATACTTGGTTGCTTAATGGACAAAAAAAATAATCCTAATATAGGACATAATAAAAAGTCTCTTCTTAATAATCCTGTTGAGCACATTGATATTAAATCATTTGATGCTAGAAAAATCATTGACGGGATGGGAAAAATGTCATTCACGTCTAGAGATACGGCTCGAGCTGCTGGTATTTATAATGAAATGCTAGCTGATAAAGATTGTTCAATTTTCTTAACATTAGCTGGGTCAACATCTGCGGGTGGATGCATGAATTTATATACAGATCTTGTTAAACATAACATGATTGATGCTATTGTAGCTACTGGTGCTTCTATAATTGATATGGATTTTTTTGAAGCTTTAGGTTTTAAACATTATCAAGGATCCCAATTCCAAGATGATACCATTCTTAGAGACAATTACATTGATAGAATCTACGACACATACATTGACGAAGAAGAGCTTCAGGCATGTGATAAGTCGATATGTGACATAGCTAATACTCTGGAACCTAGATCGTACACCTCTAGAGAGTTTATTAAAGAGCTTGGTAAATATTTAAAGACCAACGGTAAAAAAAAAGGTTCATTGATTGAAACTGCTTATGACAATGATGTTCCAATTTTTTGTCCAGCTTTTACCGACAGTTCAGCAGGTTTTGGGTTGGTGATGCATCAAGAACAGAATCCAAAAAAACATATGACTATAGATTCTATTCGTGAATTTAGAGAGCTTACTGAAATTAAGCTACAATCTAAACAATCTGGTTTGTTAATGGTTGGAGGTGGTGTCCCAAAAAATTTTGTTCAAGACACTGTTGTGTGTGCAGAGTTGTTAGGGAAAAAAGTAGATATGCATAAATACGCTGTTCAAATTACAGTTGCTGATAGTCGTGATGGGGCATGTAGTAGTTCAACTTTGAAAGAAGCAAGCTCATGGGGTAAAGTTGATGTAACAAAAGAGCAGATGGTGTTTGCTGAGGCAACAAGCGTATTGCCTTTGATTGCAAGTGATGCGTACCATCGTGAACATTGGAAAAATAGAGACAGAAAAAATTTTTCAAAAATATTTAAATAAAAAATATTTAAAATGAAATATCTTTCAAACAAAAACGGCTTTCTAGGAATTGACAACAAGGTTAATTTTAAAGAGAAAGTTGTTGTTGTTCCCTTTGGACTTGAAAAAACTGTTAGCTACGGTGGTGGTACCAGAAATGGACCTAAAGAGATCATTAAAGCTTCTCATCAAGTAGAACTTTATGATGAAGAATTAAAATATGAGCCCTATAAAAAAATAGGCATTAAAACGTTAAAACCATTTAAAATTGATAAAGACATTAACAAAGCTCTTAAAAAAATGTCAGATATAAATGAAGAAATTTTAGATAAAAAACTTTTTCCAATGACTTTTGGTGGTGAACATTCCATCACTCCAGCATGTATTGCTCCATTTGTAAAAAAACATAAAAAAATTTGCTTATTACATTTTGATGCTCATGCAGATTTGAGAGAAAGTTATAATGGTGAAAAATTTTCACATGCATCCGCTATCAAGAGATGTTTAGATTATAAAAATGTTTCTATTATTTCTTTTGGGATTAGAAATATTTCTAAAAGTGAAATTCCTGTTTTAAAAAAAAATAAAGCGAGAATTAATATTTTTTGGGCAAAAGACAAGCTAAAATGGGACATAAAAAAATTTATAAAAATCATAAAAAATAAAACCGTTTACTTAACTTTTGATGTTGATGGTCTAGACTCAGGTATTATGCCGGCAACAGGAACTCCTGAGCCAGGTGGATTACTATGGGATGAAACTTTAAATATCATTAAAATTGCTGCAAAAAATTCAAATATTGTTGGTGCTGATATAAATGAATTAGCACCAATTAAAGGTTTTAATTCCTATAATTTCTTGGTGGCAAAACTTGCTTATAAAATACTTGCTTATACTTTTAGCTTTAAACGTTAGAAAAATCTTTCGGGCTCCAACTAATCAGAACTAATGCTCCACCTAGTTCTCCATTACTTCTAAATAGTAATTTTGCATTTTTTCTTTCTAACAAAGTTTTTCCTAAAAATGTTCCTAATCCAAGTCCCGAGTTTGAACTTAATACTTTTGATCTTGATTTAATATAAGGCTCACCAATTTTTGTTATTATATCTTCGGGAATTCCGGGACCGTCATCATTTATTTTAATTTCAATTACCTTTTCATCGCTTCTTAAGATAATTTCAACTTTACTTTTAGAAAATTTTACTGCATTTCCTATAAAATTTCTTAAACCATAAACTAATTCTGGTGCCCGTTTAATATTAATTTTGTTTTTATCTTCATCAGATATTAAATTTATTTTTGCATCAGAAGTTTCTTTAAATGAAATAATAATTTCCTCTAATAAATCTTCTACCTTTACTATATTGATAAATTGATCATCCTCTATTTCTTTTCTTGAAATTTGTCGTAAAATTTCACTACATCTTTTAGATTGACTAACTAATAACTCAAGATCTTTAGCATATTTTGACTTATCTCCAATTTCTTTTTTTAACTCTTTTGCTACTACTGAAATAGTTGCTAATGGAGTTCCTAATGAGTGAGCTGCGGCAGCTGCTAAACCTCCTAAAGAGTCAAGTTGATATTCTCTTGCCATTACCTGTTGAAGTTTTTCTAAAGCTTCTGACCTTTTTTTAGTTTCCCCTGAAAATCTTATTCCAAAATAACTTAAAAAAATAAGTCCTATAATAATAGAAATTAACATACCTTCTAAATAATATTCTGGAAAACTAAATCGATACGCATATAGACCAGGTAGGACTTCATGAAAATTTTTTAAAAAGAATAGAGAGATTATTGTTAGCGTTCCCAAAATTATCGTGGTTCCCATGCTAAGAAAAGTTGAAGAAACAATTGAAGGCACAATCATAAGAAATGAAAATGGATTAGAAATTCCGCCTGTTAAATATAGTAAAAATGTTAATTGAAATAAATCGTAAATAAGAAAAAATCCTGAGTACAAATCTTTTAATTGATTCTCTTTTATTTTAAATTGTAAAATTAAATTTGTAATTAATCCTATTAGAACAATAATGTGTACTGCAACTATAGGAAGTTCTAGTTTTAAATAATAGTAAACAAAATTTATAGCAATAAGTTGGCCTATGATAGCAATCCATCTTAATATAACTAAAGTTTTTTTATCTAAATGAAGATTTTCTTCTAGTCTAAATAGAGTAGAAAAATTCATTTTAGAAATTAAATGTCTAAATTAGCAACTTCTAAAGCGTTACTAGTTATAAATTCTTTTCTAGGGGCTACGTCGTCTCCCATTAAAATATCTATAATTTTTTGATCTTCTTTAGATTTTTCCTTAGACCCTTTTGAGTATTGAATTCTCAGTAACGATCTATTTTCTGGGTTCAAAGTTGTTTGCCAAAGCTCTTCTGGGTTCATTTCTCCCAATCCTTTAAATCTCTGAATACTTAGTTTTTGTCTTTGTTCTTCCATGAACTTATTAAATTCTGGTGACCCTTTTTTAATTTTTTTTTCAGCTTTTTCAGATATTTTTAAAATATATTCTTCTAAACTCTTTTCATCCTTAATATAAGCACTTTTTACCCCTTTGGTTACTTTAAACAGAGGTGGTTGCGCTAGATACAAATGACCATTTTCAATCAATTGATTGAATGGGTGGTTGTTAAAAAAAGTAAGTAGTAATGTTCTAATATGAGAACCATCTACATCGGCATCTGTCATGATTATTATTTTATCATATCTTAAATTTTCTATATTAAAGTCTTTAGAGCCAGTTCCTAAAGCGTTAATTAAAGTTACCACCTCATTAGAAGACATCATTTTTGCCAAGGCTTTAGTAGAATAATCGTTGCTTCCTCCATTACGTTTAAGATTATTAGATACATAAGTATTCAAAATTTTACCTCTTAGGGGTAATACGGCTTGATATTCACGTGATCTTCCTTGTTTTGCAGATCCACCTGCTGAATCTCCCTCAACTATATATAACTCTGTCCCCTCTCTTTTTGAAATTTGGCAGTCAGCAAGTTTTCCTGGCAAACCAGAAAGTTCGAAAGAACCTTTTCTTCTTACGCTATCTCGAGCTTTTCTTGCAACGTCTCTGGCAACAGCAGCTTGTATAATTTTCTCTAAGATATTTTTAGCAACAGAGGGATTTTGGTCAAACCACGTTGAAACTTTTTCGTTAATAACGCTTTCAACAATCAACCTTATTTCTGAAGAAACTAATTTATCTTTAGTTTGAGATGAGAATTTAGGATCTGGCATTTTTATAGACAAAACAGCTACCAAACCTTCTTTAATATCATCGCCTGAGACAGTAACTTTATTTTTTTTTATTAAGTTTGTATCGTTTGCATATTTATTTATTACTCTAGTTAAAGCGCTTCTAAAACCAAGAAGGTGGGTACCACCATCTTTTTGATGAATATTATTTGTAAAAGCTAAAACATCTTCAGAATAACCTGCGTTCCATTCAAAGGCGCACTCAACAACTACTCTTTCTTTTTCGGCGTTTAGAAATACCGGTTTTTTAAAAACAGCCATTTCATTTTTATTAATTAATTGAGGTTTTTTTTGATTTATAAATTTTACAAATTCTAATATCCCACCCTCATATTTATTTACATATTCTTTGATTTTTGAAGAAGTATTATCTGTTAAAATAATGCTTATACCTTTATTTAAGAATGCTAGTTCTCGCATTCTTTTTTGTAGAATTGTTGAACTAAATTTTGTTGTTGTAAAAATATCTTTTGAGGGTAAAAAAGTTATTCTTGTTCCTGATTTTTTCGTTTTTCCAGCTTCTTTTAAAGGTTTTAAAGAATTCCCATCTTTAAAAGTCATTGAATATTGTTTGCCGTTTCTAAAGATATCAAGGTCTAATTTTTGGGAAAGAGCATTAACAACTGAAACTCCGACTCCATGTAAGCCACCCGAAACTTTATATGAATCATGATCAAATTTACCGCCAGCATGCAATTGTGTCATGATTACTTCTGCTGCTGACATTTTCTCCCCTTTGTGCATGTCCACAGGAATACCTCTACCATCATCTTCCACGGTAATAGTGTCATCTTTATTCATTGTAACAGAAATATTGTTACAGTGCCCTGCTAGAGCTTCATCGATAGAATTATCTACGACTTCAAAAACCATATGATGTAAACCAGAGCCATCATCTGTGTCACCAATATACATTCCAGGTCTTTTTCTAACAGCATCTAAGCCCTTTAGTACTTTAATTGAGTCAGCGCCGTAGGACTGCGCAGGTGTTTTTTCTAAATTTTTTGACATTAATTATTGATTTGTGATTTGATCTTATATCATTTTTTTGATTTGATATGAAATATAGTTGGACACTAACCTTAAATTATTCAATAGGGACAAGGCTTTTAAGTCAAATATTAAAAAAAAGTTATGAATCTAATTAATTAGATTTTCATGGGCATTACAACGTAATAACTGTTTTTATCTGACATATCTTCTATCAAAACTGGTGATGTGGGATCTTTAAAATTAATTTTTAGATTCTTATCTTCAACTTCAGAGGCAATATCAGTCAGGTATTTTGAATTAAAACTAACAATCATATCTTCACCAGTAAAATTTGATTTGATTACTTCGTGACCATCTCCTGAATTAGTACTGTTAACAGAAAATTTAATATTATCTTTACCTAAATATAATTTTACTCCTTCTTTTCTATCAAGAGAAACTGTAATAACTCTTTCAATAGCTTGCACAAAATCAAAGGAAGTAACAGTCAAAGTTTTATTGTTGCCAGTTGGTACTACTTTTTTGTAATCCGGAAACTTTCCGTCTATAACTTTAGATGTCAATTTGGCATTTCCAATTTTAAATTGAATTTTACTTTCACTTGTGCGTATTAAAACTTTTTCATTTGTTTCTACTAGTAAATTGCAAAGTTGAAAAACTGTCTTTTTTGGCAAAATTATTGAATGAAAATTCTTGTCTTTATCTATTTCAATACTACATGATGATAACCTATGGCTGTCAGTTGCAACTCCTGTCAAGTACGTTCCATTTTGAGACTCCGTTAGATGAAGATATATTCCATTTAAATAATGTCTAGTATCATCATTTGAAATTGATATTTTAGTTTTATTTAAAAGTGAAAGAAATTTAGATCTGTTAAATGAAATTTCATCTGTTTCAAAATCATCTGCAAAATTTGGAAAATTATCTATCGGTAAACACAGAAGATTAAAATCTGAGTTATCAATTATTAAATTCAATTTATTTTCACTTTTTAAATCAAATTTTATTTCAGAATTTCCTGATATTTTTCTGAGAATATCGTAAAGAATCGTTGCAGAAGTAGTGGTAGCACCTTCTGTGCTAATTTTAATTTCACTAGTCTCGTCATAGAATACTAGATCTAGGTCGGTTGCAATTATTGATAACTTTCCGTTTTTAACATTCAACAAAACATTTGAAAGAATAGGAAGCGTATTTTTTTTTTCAATTATTCCCTGGACAAGTGTTAAAGATTTTAATAATACGTCTCTTTTAATTAAAAATTGCATCCATTTTACTCTTCTAATAATAAACTTCTCAGTTGTTCTATATTTTTTTTCATTTCATCATCTTTTTCTGAGAGTCTTGTTATAGTTTTTACTGCATGGATTACTGTTGTATGATCTCTATTGGCAAAACGTCTACCAATTTCTGGTAGAGATCTCGTTGTCATTTTTTTTGCTATATACATTGCAATTTGTCTCGGTCTGGCTAATGGCCTAGATCTTCTTTGAGATAACATTTCAGCCAACGGTATGTTAAAAAAATTTGAAACAGTATTTTGTATTTTATCTACCGTAATAATCTTGGCCTGATTAAATACATCTTTAAGGATATTTTTACAATCGCTTGTAGTAAGTGTTTTTTTATGGATTCTGCTAAATGTAACCACTCTATTTAAAACCCCTATCAGCTCTCTAATGTTTGTTTTGCTTTCTGCTGCTATAAAGTTAATAACTTCTTCGCTTATATTACTACTTTCTTTGAATTGAGATTGAATGTCCTCTAAACGTTTTTTAATAATTTTTACCTTTAAATCAAAGTCGGGTTGATCAATATCAACAACAAGACCGCCGGCCAGACGAGACTTGATTCTTTCTTGAACCCTATCTAATTTCATTGGGGCTCTATCTGCTGAAATAATCACTTGCGAGCTTTTATCAATCAGACTGTTGAATGTATGAAAAAATTCTTCCTGTAAACCTTCTTTACCTCTAATAAATTGTATATCATCAATGATAAACACGGACGATTTTCTAAAAAAATCTTTAAAATTGACCATGTCATTTTTTTTAATTGATTTGATAAAATGATACATAAATCTTTCAGCAGATATAAACATTACATTTGTCTTTTTCTCTAGTTCGAGACCTATTGCATTTAAAAGGTGGGTTTTACCCAAACCAACTCCCCCATAAATATAAAGAGGATTATATCTAGATATCTGCTCACAAACTTTTTTTGATGAAGATAGAGCAATTTCATTACTCGAGCCAGATACAAAACTATCAAAATTTAAATTAGGGTTTAATCTATTATAATTTAGAATTGAGTCTTTAATCTCAGTTACCTTGTTTAAATCATCAATTTTAAAAGTATCCCCTGTGCTAATTTTATTTTCTTCCGAAATTTTAAATTCAACTCTATTAATGCTTCCTTTAAAAGTTTTTAATAGAGCTAGTATTTTATCCAAGTACCTAGACACAATCCAGTCTCTAAAGAATCTGGTTGGTACACCTAATACTAAGTAATCATTAAATTCTTTTAATAGAGAAATATTTTTTAACCAACTGGAATAAACTTCAGTACCAAAATTTTTTTCAAATGCACTTTGAATATTTTCCCATACTAAAGTTTTTTCTTCTTCAGATGTAAATACTTCTTGAGTTTTTATAGATTTTTTTTCCATGTAAAATTTAATTAGAAACTATTTTCTATTTTTTCCGATGGTTAATTACAAGAAATATATTTTTAAATTTAAAAATAATTAGACTTAGGTTGTATTTCTTTTAATTGAATTTTTTTTCAAATTTTTTTTTAAAATTCTACAACTTGAAATTTAAAAAACTAGATTTAGATTTTTTTAATTTTATAAGCTAAATGTAGTAAAATAATAAAACCTTAGGTTTTATTATTTTCAACTTAAAGTTTTTACAATTAATAAGTTAGTTTTTGATTTTTCTTGAGATTCTAGAAATTTTTCTTGACGCCGTTTTTTTGTTTATTGTTCCAGATTTTGCTACTTTCATTAAAATTGATTGAAAATTAGGAAAAAAGCTTTTTATTTTGCTTTTTTCACCCATTTTTATCAGATCTTCCATTTTTTTTACTGCGGCTCTGTATTTACTTTTTCTAAGACGATTAACAGCTGTTTGTTTGGCTACTCTTCTAACTCGTCTAATAGCTGAATCTGTATTTGGCATAATTTTGATGATGTATATCTCTTTAAAATATCAGGGTCAACTTCATTTATTTTGGCACCTAGAACAAAAAAAAGACGAACGATTTGAAGTATAAATCTTCTTTATAACACCTGAACATTTTTTTCTATTGCATTCACTTTTTTCTCTATTGTACACATTAAACTTTTGTTGAAAATTTCCATTTTTTCCTTCGGCGTTAGCAAAATTTTTTATAGAAGACCCTCCTTTTATAATTGATACTTTTAAAATTTTTTTTGTAAATTTAACTATATTTGTAAGTTCTCTTTTATTAATTTTTTTTATATTTCTAAGAGGATTTAGTTTACACAAAAATAAAATTTCATTGCAATATATATTGCCTAGACCAGAAATAAATTTCTGATTCATTAGTAAATTCTTAATTGTTACTCTTTTATCGGCAATAAATTTAACAATATATTTTAAATTAAACTCATTTGTTAATGGTTCTGGGCCTAAAAATTTTAGATGATCTGATGAAAAAATATTTTTAGTTTTTAATAGTTTTAAAAAACCAAATTTTCTTACATCATGATAAATTAATTTAAAACCTTTATTAAAAAAAAATGTAATGTGATCATGCTTAGTCTCATTTTTTTTTATTGAGTAATAGAAGCTTGTTTTTTGTTTTTTATTATTTTTATCTATAATAAAAAATTTGCCTGTCATACCAAGGTGAGTCAAGATTGTGAGGTCTTCATCTAAATTTATAAGCAAATATTTAGATCTTCTTTTAACAGAAGTAATTTTTTTTCCTTTTATTTTGTAAAATTGTTTATTATTTATTTTATATCGAAGCTTGTTATTATTAACAAAAACTCTTTTTATTGTTAAATTTTTAAGTTTATTTTCTAGTGACTTTTTAACAACTTCAACTTCGGGTAATTCTGGCATATAGTTTATTTATGATTATTCATAATCAAGAAAAATCTAAACTAGTCAACTCTGTATTTGATAAGGTTTATAGAAACTATGATTTAATGAACGACATTATGTCCTTTGGTGTTCATAGACTGTGGAAAAAAAAATTGATCAGCTGGATGAATCCTCAACGGGGAAGTAAAATTATAGATGTAGCTTCCGGAACTGGTGATCTGGCAAAAATTATTTCAGAAAAAAATAATAATCAGAATATTATATGCTCCGTTGAACCAAATAAAGGTATGCTTGAAACGGGTAAGAAAAAATTAATGCACTTTAAGAATATTAAATGGCATTTAGGTTCAGCTGAAAAAATACCATTTAAAGACGAAGTTTTTGATTTTTATACAATAAGTTATGGAATAAGAAATGTAACGAATATTAATCAATGTTTAAAAGAAGCTCATCGAGTTTTAAAGCCTGGTGGACGATTTTTATGTCTTGAATTTTCAAAAGTGGAAAATGAAATAATAAATTTCTTATATCAAAATTACTCCAAATTAATTCCATTTTTTGGAAAAATAGTTGTTGGAAATTCTGATCCTTACAAATATCTGACAACTAGTATAGATAAATTTTATGACCAATATGAGCTTTCAGAATTAATGAAAAAAAATAAGTTTTCAAATGTACAATTTAGAAATTTATCTAATGGTATTTCTGCTATACACTCTGGCTGGAAAATCTAAATATGTTTAAGAGTGTTTTTCAATTGTTTAAAATTGCAAGAAAGCTAGCCGTGTCGGGAGCTGTTGAAACGATTAATGAAGTTTACAAGATCCCATTTTCTATAAAAATATTTTTTGATTTATTTTCTATCGGTTCTAATAAAAAAAAATTACCTATTCATAAAAAACCTGGTGAAAAATTATGTGATGCTTTGGAAGGAATGGGAACCACTTTTATCAAATTAGGACAATTTTTAGCAACAAGACCCGATATCATAGGAGAAACTTTAGCTGATGATTTAGTTAAACTTCAAGATAAGTTGCCTCCTTTTGAGCTTTATGAATCTAAAAAAATTTTAAAAAAAGAAATTGGTGAAAATTTGTATAAAAATATTACTGAGTTAAGTGAACCTATAGCTGCAGCCTCTATTGCACAGGTTCATATTGCCAAAATAAATATTGATAATAATTCTAAAGAAGTTGCTATAAAAATTTTAAGACCAGATATCGAGAAACAATTTAATGAAGAATTAGATGCTCTAATGCTATTTGCTTATATTGTTGAAAATCTCTTTTCTAAAACTAAAAGATTAAAATTAGTAGAAGTTGTTCATTTATTAAGAGAGATTACAAATATCGAAATGGATTTAAGATTTGAGGCGGCAGCTGCAAATGAATTATATGAAAACACAAAAAATGATATTGGATTTAACGTTCCAAAAATTTATTGGAATTATACTTCTAAAAAAGTTTTAACTTTAGATAAAGTTGACGGTATATCTATTAGAGAACAAAAATTACTTGAGAGCGCTGGAGTAAATCTAAAAAATCTTGCAGAAAAATTAATTCAGCATTTTTTAAAACAAGCAGTCAGAGATGGTTTTTTTCATGGTGATATGCATCAAGGTAATTTATTTGTAGATAAAAAAGGAAATATTATACCTGTAGACTTTGGTATTATGGGAAGATTAGATAAATACAATAGAAAATATCTAGCTGAGATTCTATATGGATTTATTCAAAGAGATTACGCTAAAGTTGCAGAAGTTCATATTCAAGCTGGCTTAGTTCCTCAAGATACTTCTAAAGAAGAGTTTGCCCAAGCTTTACGCTCTGTAGGTGAACCTATTTTTGGTCAAACTATTAAAGATATTTCGGGTGGAAATTTACTGGCTCAATTATTTGAAATTACAGAAAAATTTAATATGCCAACTCAAACGCCTTTATTATTACTTCAAAAAACTATGGTGGTTGTAGAAGGTGTTGCAAGAAAACTCAGTCCGGAAACCAATATTTGGCAAATTTCAAGACCAGTTCTTGAAGATTGGATAAAAAACGTAAAGAGTCCAAAAGCTACTTTAGATACTGCTTTAAACACATCGGCTGAGATACTAAAAAGAATACCTGACTTTCCAAATTTTATGGATAAAGCAAATTATGCACTTCAATTGTTAGCTGAAGGAAAATTAAATTTAGGCCTTAAAAACAGTAAGAGTCTAGAGGTGCAGGAGATGAGACTAAAAAGCTTAAGAAATAATATTATTATTAGTTTTTTAGGTATTGTAATTGCTATCCTATTAGTATTTTAATTAACAACATGTCACTACAAAATAAAAAAGTGTTACTTATTATTGGCGGAGGTATCTCTGCCTATAAAGCTTTAGACTTAACAAGATTGTTAGTAAAAAATAACGCTGAAGTAAAAACCATATTAACTAAAAGTGGCAAAGAATTTGTTACACCTCTATCCATAACTTCTCTATCTAATAATAAAGTTTTTGAAGATATTTTTGATGTAAATAATGAAAAAGAAATAGATCATATTTCTCTTTCTCGTTGGGCAGATATAGTTTTAGTTTTACCCACCACAGCAAATATGATGACAAAACTAAGCTTGGGTAAAGCTGAAGATCTTGCAACAACTGTTATATTAGCTTCGAATAAAGATATTCTGCTAGTTCCTGCTATGAATGTTAGAATGTGGTTACATAAAGCAAATCAGAATAATCTAAAAACTTTGTTAGACTTTGGGTATAAATTTATTGGACCTATAAATGGTGAAATGGCATGTGGAGAATTTGGCAAAGGAAAGATGTCAAGTCCACGTCAAATATTTTCATTTCTAAAAAATTATTTTGACAACAAAGATTTAGTAAAAAAAAAAAAGATTAATGCTCTAGTTACTGCTGGGCCTACACGAGAATACTTGGACCCTGTTAGATATATTTCTAATGAGTCTAGTGGTAAGCAAGGATATGAGATCGCTTTAGCTCTATCAAAATTAGGTATAAAAACAACTTTAGTAGCTGGGCCTACTTCTATAAATTTTTCTAAAGACATTGATGTAAAAAAAATAACTAATGCCGATGAAATGATGAGTGCTGTTAAAAAACTTTTACCTGTTGATGTTGCGGTATGTGCTGCTGCAGTTGCTGACTTCAAACCTAAAAACAAAAAAAATCAAAAAATTAAAAAAAATAATTTAAATACGAATGTATTAAACTTAGAAAAAAATAAAGATATTCTAGAATATCTAGGTAAAAACAATAAATTAAGACCTAAACTGGTTGTTGGTTTTTCTGCAGAAACTGAAAATTTAATAGAAAATTCTACACAAAAACTGAACCAAAAATATTGTGATATGATAATTGCAAATGATGTTTCAAAAAAAGGAACAGGTTTTAATGGAGACTATAATAAAATTTCAATAATAGAACGAAACGGTAAAATTGAAAATTATCCTAGAAATACAAAAAGTTTCATCGCAACGAAAATAGCAAAAAAAATAATTGATAAACTTTTAATTAATGACAAAAATACAAATTAAAAAATTATCAAATGAAGTTTTAACTCCAAAATATGAAACTCTCGGCTCTTCGGGCATGGACATAGCAGCCTATACTGAGCGGAACATAATTATTAATTCTGGTAATAGAGCCCTAATCCCGACTGGCTTTTCATTGTCCGTTCCACAAGGATATGAGATACAAATTAGGCCACGTTCAGGATTAGCAATAAAAAAAGGAATAACAGTTTTAAATACACCTGGAACAATAGACTCCGACTACCGAGGTGAAATTAAGGTTGTTCTAATAAATCTTAGTGAAGATAAATTTACTGTGAAAAATGGTGAAAGAATTGCTCAAATGGTTATTTGTCCAATTGAGCAAGTCAGTGTAGAGGAAGTTGAGGAACTACCCGAAACCGGTCGAGGGACGGGGGGGTTTGGTTCAACTGGGACAAAATAATATATGCTATGAAAATAAGTAACAGTGAACTTTTAAGATATTCAAAACAAATAATTTTAAAAAAAGTAGGTGTCATGGGGCAAGAAAAAATCTCCTCTGCTAGAGTTTTAGTGGTGGGTGTTGGAGGGTTAGGTTGCCCCTTAATTTTGTATTTATCTAATACGGGTGTAGGAAATATTGGTTTAGTTGATAATGATAAAGTCGACCTTTCAAATCTAAACAGACAAATAATATTTAATAATTCAGATATTGGTAAGTCTAAGGTGGTCCAGGCTAAAAAAATTTTAAATAAAATAAATAAAAAAATTAAAGTGACAATTTATAAAGAGAGATTAACTAAAAAAAATATTAAAAAAATTTTAAATAATTATGATATTATTTGTGACTGCTCAGATAATTTTTCTACTAGATATCTACTAAATGACTTTAGTTTAAAAAATAGGAAAATATTAATTTCGGCTGCAATAAGCAAATTTGAAGCTCATATATTTAATTTTAATTTTAAAAAAAAGATTCCTTGCTATAGATGTTTTATGCCTGAAATGCCTGACTTAGAAAACAAATGTGATACAGAAGGAATCTTACCAACTGTTGCAGGCATTGCTGGCAGTCTTCAAGCAAATGAAGTGATAAAATCTATTATAGCTAAAAAAAATGAACTTATTGGTAAAATGATAGTTTTTAATACACTTAATTTAAATTTTAGAAAGATTAAACTTACTAAAAATACTAGCTGTATTAAAGATTGTAAAAAAAAATGAATAAGGTTTTTTTATTAAGTTTTTTATTTTTTTTTTCATCAATAAATCTTTTATTTTCTAATGAATATTTTTTAACTTTAAAACATAATAAAGTAAATTTAAGACAGGGGCCCTCTAAAGATTATCCAATTAAAATTTTTTATAAAAAAAAATATCTTCCTGTTTTAATTTTTGATAGTTCAGATAATTATAGAAAAATTAAAGACCATGAAAATAATACCGGGTGGATTCATGTTTCCCAATTATCTAGAAAAAAAGCTGCCTTAGTAAATATTGATAAAATTGTCATGTTCAAAAATTCTACAATTTTCTCAAAACCTTTGGTGCTTTTAGAGAAAGGAAGACTTTGTTTAATCTCAAAATGTAAGGATGATTGGTGCAAAGTTAGAACCGATAAATATTCAGGATGGGTTAAAAAAGAGAATCTTTGGGGAAATTTTTAATTAAATCTATCTTCCAACATACAGGCTACTAAGTGAATTCTGTCTTGTTCGCCACCATTAAAAAAATTATGATACTTAGTATTATTTGTTATCGTCACTGATCCGTCTGCGGGCAAATGTTTAGCAATATTTTCAATTACCATCATACATCCTGGATTTGTAATTATTGGAATATGTAATCTTGGTTCTGGATCCCTGTGCCAACTTAAACTTGATCTAGGTTGTTTCACTAAAAGCCTAATTCTACCAATCTTAAATTTTTTTTTTAAAATTTCATAGACTTCTTTAAAATAAGTGTTTTCAAATTCTGGTACAAGCTGCGTATATTTTGATTCATCAATACCAACATCTCTTGTAACCTCTTTTCCAGTTTCGTCGGGTTTAGTCCAGTATACACCCCTAATGTTATTTCCTTTGATTGACTCTTTGTCGTTAGGTATTTGATTTAAAGATATAGCACCAAAATTTGACACTCCAGGAGAAGCAAATTTTTTTTGTTTTAAAACTACCTCTAAGTCTTTTCTTAATTTTGATATATCAAATTTAAGTTCAGGTACTTGATAGAAATCTGCAAAATTTATATTACCCATAATTTTCTCAACTATTTACACATATTATTATCTAAATAACTGTGATTTTTTGTCTCTCGTTTGCTTTATTAATATATAATTTATATGTATATCAAGATAAATTTATGCAAAAAAGTAATTATAATTATAACGAATTAATCGACTGTGGAAATGGCAAGCTATTTGGTGAAGGAAATGCAAAGCTACCTTTACCGCCTATGTTGATGTTTGATCGTATTACAGAAATTACAGCCACTGGTGGTAATTTTAAAAAAGGGCTTATAAAAGCTGAACTAGACATAAAAACTGATATGTGGTTTTTTAACTGTCATTTTAAAGATGATCCAGTTATGCCAGGTTGTCTTGGTTTAGATGCCATGTGGCAACTGGTTGGGTTTTACTTGGGATGGTTAGGTGAACCAGGTAAGGGTCGAGCTTTAGGTGTAAATGAAGTAAAATTTACTGGGGAAGTTTTAGAAAAAGTTAAAATGGCAACCTATGAAATTGACATAAAAAGAATATTAAAAAAAGAAGGAACTGCAGTGGGGCTAGCCAATGGTACTTTAAGTGCAGATGGTAAAATAATTTATAGAGCAGAAAATTTAAAAGTAGGATTATTTAAATCATGATAAGAGTTGTTGTAACAGGTATTGGAATAGTTTCTTGTCTTGGAAACAATCAAGATGAAGTTTACAAGTCTCTCTTAAATTCTAAATCAGGAATTACATTTTCAGAGCAGTATAAAGAGTATAACTTAAAAAGTCATGTTCATGGGAAACCAAATATTAAACTTGAAGATCATGTTGATAGAAAATTTATAAGATTTATGGGCCCGGGCTCAGCTTATAATTTCGTATCTATGAACGAAGCTGTAAAAGACTCTGGTTTAGAGGGAAAAGATGTAAGTAATATTACTACTGGAATGATTATGGGTTCCGGAGGTCCTTCAATAGAAAATGTAATACTAGCGGCTGACAAAACAAGAGAGAAAAATCCTAAAAGAATGGGTCCTTTCGTTGTACCTAGAACAATGTCTAGTACCGCTTCTGCTACCTTAGCGGTTCCTTTTAAGATAAAAGGGGTTAATTATACAATTAGTTCTGCGTGTGCAACTAGTGGGCACTGTATTGGTAATGCAATGGAATTGATTCAACTTGGTAAACAAAAAATAGTTTTTGCAGGAGGAAGCGATGAAGTTCATTTTGCAATGACCGCAATGTTTGACGCAATGACAGCATTGTCATCAAAATACAATGATACACCTGAAAAAGCCTCAAGACCTTATGATAAGACTCGAGATGGCTTCGTTATATCGGGTGGTGGTGGTGTGGTAGTTTTGGAAGAATATGAACACGCAAAAGCGAGGGGTGCAAAAATTTATGCGGAACTTACAGGTTATGGTGCTACATCAGATGGTTATGACATGGTAGCTCCATCTGGTGAAGGTGCAGTTCGATGTATGAAAATGGCCTTAAGCACCGCTAAAAATAAAATTGACTATATTAACACTCATGGCACCTCAACTCCAGTTGGTGATATAACTGAGTTAAGAGCTGTCGGAGAAGCGTTTGGTGAACATAGGCCTAAAATTAGTTCTACTAAATCTTTGGCTGGCCATTCTTTAGGTGCCACTTCTGTTCATGAAGCTATTTACTGTTTAATAATGATGAAAAATAATTTTATAGCAGCCTCCGCAAATATAACTGATATGGATGAAGAGGCAAAAAAATATCCTATAGTTACTAAAACTGAAAAAGAAGTTTCATTAAACGCTGTTATGTCTAATAGCTTTGGTTTTGGTGGTACAAACGCAACTTTAGTTTTTGAGAAAGTGTAATTTATGAACATAATGAAAGGTAAAAAAGGCTTAATAATGGGTGTAGCAAACGAGAGGTCCATAGCTTGGGGAATCTCACAAAAACTTGCTGAAGCTGGAGCTGAACTAGCATTTACATATCTTGGGGATGCTTTAAAAAAACGAGTTATCCCGTTAGCAGAAAAACTAGATTCAAAAATCACTTTTAGTTGTGACGTTGAAAAAAAAGACGAAATTATAAAACTTTTTGAAGACGTTAAAACTCAATGGGGACAAATAGACTTTGTCGTACATGCTGTTGCTTTTTCAGACAAATCAGAATTATCTGGTGAATATTTAAACACAACAAGAGAAAATTTTTTAAAAAGCATGTTGATCTCATGTTTTTCTTTTACTGAGGTTTCAAAAGAAGCTTCAAAAATAATGAAAAAACATGGAAGTATGTTAACTCTAACCTATGAATCAACCAAAGCTATTCCAAATTATAATGTAATGGGAGTTTGTAAATCTGCACTAGAAGCAAGTGTAAAATATTTAGCAAGAGATCTAGGGGCTAAAGGTATTAGAGTAAATGCAATAAGTGCGGGACCAATCAAAACACTTGCAGCTTCTGCGATTGGTGATGCAAAATTTTTATATAAGTGGAATGAAGATCATTCCTTTTTAAAAAGGAATGTTGATATTCACGACGTGGGAAATTCAGCTTTGTACCTTTTAAGTGATCTAGCAGCGGGTGTAACGGGTGAGATTCATTATGTTGATGCGGGGTATAACAAGGTAGGTATGCCAGACCCTAAAAATATAAAGATTTAATTAAACTGCCTGCTTAATTGATAATTTAACTTTTCCTCTATCGAAACCTAAAACTTTAACAGAAACCTCGTCGCCCTCTTTGACAACATCACCAACTTTTTCTACTCTTTTTGCTGCAAGCTCCGAAATGTGAACTAGGCCATCTTGTTTTCCTAAAAAATTAACAAAAGCACCAAATTCCATTATTTTTACAACTTTGCCTTTATAGATTTTGCCCACTTCTGCTTTTGCTACTAAACTTTTAATTATATCTATTGCTGCTTTTCTAGACTCCTCGTCTGGAGCCGATACTGTCACTTCTCCAGTATCTTTTACATCTACTTTTGCTCCTGATTTTTCTACAATTTCTCTAATAGTTGCTCCACCTTTTCCTATAACGGTTGCTATGTCTTTTTTGTCTACTGTAACAATTTCCATTTTTGGTGTGTGCTTAGAAAATTCTTTTCTTGATACTTTTAAAGCTTTATCCATTTCTCCTAGAATGTGTTCTCTTCCACTTTTTGCTTGTTCTAAGGCTCTTTCCATTATTTCAAATGTTATGCCTTCTATTTTAATATCCATTTGAAGAGAAGTAATTCCAGTTTTAGTTCCGGCTACTTTAAAATCCATATCTCCTAGATGATCTTCGTCTCCTAGAATATCTGATAATACTGAAAAATCTTTTCCTTCTTTAATTAATCCCATAGCTATACCTGCTACTGGCTCTTTTATTGGTACGCCTGCGTCCATAAGGGCCAATGACGTTCCACAAACTGTTGCCATTGAAGATGATCCATTTGACTCCGTAATTTCCGAAACTACTCTTAAAGTATAAGGAAAATTTTCTGGCTTAGGTAAAGATGAATTTATTGCTCTCCATGCTAGTTTTCCATGACCTACCTCTCTTCTTCCAGTTCCGATTCTTCCACATTCTCCAACTGAGAAAGGGGGGAAATTGTAATGAAGCATAAATCTATTTCTCTGCATGCCGTTTAAACTCTCAACTCTTTGTTCATCGTCCGACATTCCTAGTGTAGTTACTACTAAAGCTTGAGTTTCTCCTCGAGTAAATAAAGCAGACCCGTGTGTTCTAGGTAAAACTCCAACTTCACACTTGATTTGTCTAACGTCAGCTAAACCTCTTCCATCTATTCTTTTTTTATCTTTTAAAATTGCAGTTCGTACAATATCTTTTTCAAGCGATTTTAATTGAGCCATCACTTGATTTTCATTAACATTTTCATCTTCTGCAAACATTTCTTTGCATTTTGTTTCTGCCTCTGAAATTGCAGTAGATCTTTTTTTTTTATCTATTTCTTTAAATGCTTTTCTAAGATCCGCTTCTAAAGCTTTAGCAATTTTTGTTTTCACTGAAGAGTGGTCTTGAATTTCAATTTCCCACTTGGGTTTACCTGCTTTTTTAGCTAGGTTTTCTATAGATTCAATAATTGGTACAAAGCTTTCATGTCCAAACTTAACCGCATCTAACATTATTTTTTCTGTTAAACCTGAAGTTTCCGACTCTACCATTAAAACTGCTTCTTTTGTTCCGGCAACAACTAAGTCTAACTCTGACTCCTCTAGTTCTTTAGGTGATGGATTTAATAAATATTTACCATCTTTAAATCCAACTCTACTTGCTGCTATCGGGCCACCAAAAGGTAATCCTGAAATTGCTAATGCTGCTGATGAGGCAATGATTGAAAGTACATCTGCTTGGTTTTCTCCATCATAAGACAAAACCGTTGGAAGTATTTGAACTTCATTCATGAAACTTGAAGGAAATAAAGGTCGTATAGGTCTATCTATCAGTCTTGAGATTAATTGCTCAGACTCAGTCGGTCTAGCTTCTCTTTTAAAGTAACCGCCCGGAATTTTTCCAGCTGCATAATATTTTTCCTGATAGTTTACAGATAATGGAAAAAAATCTTGACCATCCCTAAGTTTTTTAGCACCAACTACTGTAGCTATAACTACTGTTTCTCCACAAGTTGCAATAATTGCGCCATCGGCTTGTCTGGCTATTTTTCCGGTTTCTAAAGTTATTTTTTTTCCACTTATCTCTATTTCTTCTTTATTAATTTTGAACATTATTTCCTTAAATTTAATTGTTTAATTACTTTATTGTATGAATCAGGATTTTTTTTCTTTAAATAAGCTAAAAGTTTTTTTCTTCTATTAACAGATTTTGTTAAACCCACTGTAGAGTGTTTATCTTTTTTAAATTTCTTAAAATGTTCTGATAATCTTAATATCTTATCAGTTAGCAATCCAACTTGTACTTCTGCAGAGCCAGCATCTTTTGCATGTAAGGCAAGTGATTTGATTATTTCAGTTTTTTTCTTTTTCATCATTCTTGTTTATATTAATTAATCTTTCTATCTTTTCAGCATATTCAAAAGAATTATCTTCTACAAATGCAAGTCTAGGAAGAAACTTTATATCAAGTTTTTTTGA
>Ga0209425_10000818_pt1 | contig 37125 bp, 37 predicted proteins | sample COG_05_FD_184749 | JGI IMG/M metagenome (GOLD analysis project Ga0209425, IMG submission 184749) | Pelagic Microbial community sample from North Sea - COGITO 998_met_05 (SPAdes) (version 2) | ecosystem: Environmental > Aquatic > Marine > Neritic zone/Coastal water | place: Helgoland, sampling...
AACAGAATTCAAACAATCAAGTAATTAAAATATAAGTATGAATAGCATTATTAATAAAATCAAGAGAATAATAACTAAAAGAAAATTACGAGGCCATGATATTTCAACATCAAGAAATGTATTTCATCAAATTTTATTATATTTACTTTATACAAAGAATAAAAAATTAATAACAAATAACAAAAGTATTAAAAATTCTTATAGCGGCCAAAGATGTTTTATTTTATTTACAGGCACAAGTATTAAAGATTTCAATTTTGACCTTATTGGCGACGAAAAGGTTATTGCAACTGGAATGGCTTTTTTACACAAGGATTTTAAGAAGTGTAACACTGTTGCATATTTCAACCCTGCTCCATGGGAGCCTAGATCTTTGCTATTTTTTGATTTTTTTGCTGGCTGTGTTTTTAAAAATACTAATCAAGGCTGCAATGTTTTTTTTGACACTACTGCCCATCCCTATATAAACGAAGTATTAAGTTCTAGAGTAGACGACACTTATTATATGTCAAATAATGCGACTTATATTTCTAGCAAAGATATTGAATTTGAGTTACATAATTTTAATAATATACAGGAAGGCTCGTTGCCATGTGGATTGGGAATTGCAGCATATATGGGCTTTAAAGAAATTTATCTATTAGGGCAAGATTTTCTTACTGATCCTCCAATTTATGGGCATTTTTATGACGGATATAATGAGTCTGGAAACCCATCTGATTATGAATCTTATAGAGAAAGAGCTTCTTGGATGATAGATCATATAAAAAAGAAAGGATGCAAGGTTATTAATGTGGTTCAAGATGAAAATCGAAAATCATCTCTTGATAGTGTTACTTTCCAAGATTTAGAGAGTTTTCTAAATTAATTAATTATTTTGAAATTATTATCAACTAATTAGATGTAATTTAATTAAAAACATGAGTGTTGCTTTGAATTATGAAAATTGCATTTGATTATCAAATATTTACCCAGCAAAGTTATGGTGGTATTTCTAGATATTATAAGAATTTGGTAGCTCAACTTATTAAGCTTGAACAAAGTACCTCAATTTTTGCTGGAGTGCATTGTAATAATTATCTTTCAGCATTGCCAATAGGTACAGTGAGTGGCTATAAACTAACAAAGTTTCCGCCAAAAACTGGAAAGTTATTTCAGCATATTAATCATTATTTGACGGAGCATCAAATAAAGTTATGGCGCCCTCAAGTTATCCATGAAACTTATTATTCAAATTTTTCCTATTCTTCAAATTATGCTCCTAGAATAGTGACTGCATACGATTTAATTCATGAATTATTTCCGAAAGAAATAAAAACAAAAAAAAATGATCTTATTACTCAAAGAAAGATAAATTCATTTAAAAGAGCAGACCATATTATAAGTATTTCAAATAATACAAAGAAAGATCTAATAGAAATTTTTGATCTGCCTTCTGAAAAAATTTCAGTTGTGCATTTGGCTTCTGAACCTCCTATAAGTGTGAATAATTCTGGCTTATATGTGAATTCTAAACCCTTTCTCCTTTTTGTTGGCCCAAGATCTGGCTATAAAAATTTTATAGGCTTATTGGAGGCATTTTCAAACTCACCAAGACTGATGAATGAATTCAATATAGTTGCTTTTGGAGGCGGTAGTTTGACCTCAAAAGAAATGAGTATAATTAAACTCAAGGGTTTTTCTGAAAACCAAGTAAAGCACATAGGTGGGAGTGATTCAACTTTAATGGCATTATATGGAGAGGCTAGTGCTTTTGTTCATCCTTCCTTATATGAGGGATTTGGAATTCCTCCATTGGAGGCTATGACATATAAGTGCCCTGTTATTTCTAGCAACTCTAGCTCTATGCCCGAAGTAATTGGAGATGCTGGCGAATATTTTGATCCTAAAGATTCTGAAAGCATCAGTTCTGCAATTGAAAGGGTTGTCTTTTCAGATAGTAGAGCTAACTACCTGAAATTAAAAGGGTCTGAAAGGCTAAAGATTTTTTCTTGGGAGAAATGTGCCAAAGAGACCTTGGACATATACAAAAATATAGCGAGTGGTTAATGATAAATAAAACAGCATTAATATTTGGAGTTTGCGGCCAAGATGGCTCATATCTTTCCAGATTGTTGATCAGTAAAGGCTATATTGTATGGGGAACAACTAGAGATGTAAAAGCTTCTAGTTTAGTTAATCTAGAAAAGCTTGAGGTTAAGGATAAAATTAAACTAGTTTCTCTAATGCCCCATAATTATCAAAATGTGTTGACTTTATTGCAAAAATCTTCACCTGATGAAGTGTATTATTTAGCTGGACAGTCTTCTGTTGGGTTGTCATTTGAGCAGCCTACTGAAGCTTTAAATAGTAATGTATTAGGCATAATTAATATACTTGAATCTTGTCGCTTAATAGATAAACAGATTAGAGTTTACTATGCTGGTTCTAGTGAGTGTTTTGGAGATACAAAGGGTGTGGCTGCAACAGAGAATACTCCATTTCATCCTCAAAGCCCTTATGCAGTTGCAAAAGCCTCTGCATTTTGGCTTGTAAATAATTATCGAGAATCATATGATAATTTATTCATTTGCTGTGGAATACTGTTTAATCACGAATCGCCACTCCGTAAAATTAATTTTGTAACTCAGAAAATTATTACAACTGCTCACAGAATTGCTAATGGTTCTGATGAAATTCTTGAGTTAGGTCGATTAGATGTTTCAAGAGACTGGGGTTGGGCACCAGAATATGTTGAAGCAATGTGGTTAATGCTTCAAAATAATGTACCTGAAGACTTTATTATTGCAAGTGGCGAAACGAATACATTGGAAGTATTTACCATAGAGGTTTTTAATCAACTAGGTTTAGACTGGACTAATCATGTCAAAATTAATGAAGGACTTCTTAGGCCAACTGATATAAAGGTCAGTATTGCTAACCCAGCAAAAGCAATGCAAAAATTAAATTGGAAGGCCCAATACAAGATGCGTGAAGTTATTGAAATGATGCTAAAGCCATTATAATTAATTCAAACTTTCGATGATTTAACAAGCTATGCAATATTTAAAAGAAATTTTTTATCTCTTAGAAGAGGATAAATGGAAGCTTCCATTAATTTCATTTCTTTTCTTAGTAATGTCATTACTAGAAGTTCTAGGGATAGGTCTTATTGCACCATATGCTGCTCTAATAATAAATCCTGAGATTCTTGTAGAGAAATACTCATTTCTTGAAAGGTTTGGAATTCCTATTTATGCTGATAATATTTTACTAATAATGAGTATGTTGTTGATCTCATTATTTATTATCAAAACTTTTGGAATGTCTCTAATTAATTGGTTGATATTTTCATTTTGTTATGAAAGACAAATAAAAATTAGGTCTAGATTATTGATCTCCTACCAAAAAATGTCATATGTAAAATATACTCAAAGAAACAGTTCAGAATATGTTTACAACATGAATGTTGTGGCAACTCTCACTCAGGGGGTTTTGGTCTCAGCACTTAAAGCAACTACTGAAATAATTATAGCTTTATTTATATTTATTTTTCTTGCTTTTCAAGATCCATTTGCACTCTCTTTACTGATTGTTTTAATTGGCAGCTTTATTTTTACTTATGATTTTACTTTTCGCAAAAGAATTAAAAGTTATGGAAATTCTGTGAATATTTACTCAACAGAAATGATCAAAAAGATAAATGAGAGTATTCATGGATTAAAAGAAGTAAGAATTTTAGGTAATGAAAAATATTTTTATGATCAAGTTATGAGGAATGTAACTGGATTTTCCGAAACAATGAAAATAAAGGATTTTGTGTCATCTGTTCCTAGATATTTTCTTGAGTTAATAATCATCTTATTTATTGTATTTCTTGTGATGATGTATTCATACCGGGGTAAAGATTTAGAGTTATTGGTGCCAATCCTAACAATGTTTTTGATTGCAGCTATTAGATTATTTCCGTCAGTCAATCAAGTAATTTCTGGTTTAGCTGCCATCCGTTTTGGAAGGCCTGCTGTTGCTTTGTTATATAAAGATTTAAAGAGTATAAATGATTTTAGCAGTGATGAATACTCTGAAGAAATAAACTCAATTGGGGAGACTTCATTATTTAAAAGTATTGAGCTTAAGAATGTAAATTTTTCATACCCAAGTAGAGATTTAAAAGTAATTGATGGGCTTTCGATAAAAATTAATAAAGGTGAGTCAGTTGGCATAATAGGTAAATCGGGCTCCGGCAAGACAACATTATTGGATATTTTGCTGGGATTAATTGAGGTTGATGAGGGATGCATTTTGTTTAATGGCAAAGACTTAAATACTCATTCACATGAGTGGAAATCGCATGTTGCCTACATACCTCAAAATATTTTTATTACAGATGATACTTTTATGAGAAATATTGCTCTTGGCGTGCCAGACGATTTAATAGACTACGATAGGCTTCATAGCGCAATAAATCAATCTAAACTAATTGAACTATTAGATCAAATGCCTGATGGAATAAATACATTACTGGGCGAGTCAGGAATCCAGCTATCTGGTGGTCAAAAGCAAAGAGTTGCATTAGCCAGGGCTTTTTATCATAATAGGGATGTTTTAGTCATGGATGAGGCTACAAGTTCTTTAGATAGTGAAACTGAAGAAGAAATCGTAAACGAAATAAAACTATTAAAAGGAACTAAAACCCTCATAGTGATTGCTCATCGATTATCAACAGTTAAAAATTGTGACTATATTTATAGGATTGATAAAGGTAAAATAATTGAGCATGGTGATTATGATAAAGTGGTTGCTAACAAGCAAATATAAATAATATGTTAAAAAATTCAAATATATTGATAACTGGGGGAACAGGCTCATTTGGCCATGCATTTGTCCCTATGACTTTAAAAAAATACAACCCACAACGCCTAGTTATTTACTCTAGAGATGAGATGAAGCAATGGGAAATGGCCAAACTATTTAAAGATGACCCAAGAGTTCGTTTTTTTATTGGCGATGTTAGAGACAAAGATCGTCTTTACAGGGCATTAACTGATATTGACTATGTAGTTCATGCTGCAGCTACTAAAATAGTCCCTACAGCTGAATATGACCCCTTTGAGTGTGTAAAAACAAATGTATTTGGTGCAATGAATTTGATTGATGCTTGTATTGATAAAGGAGTTAAGAGATTAGTTGCTCTTTCAACGGACAAGGCGAGTAGCCCTGTAAATCTATATGGTGCAACTAAATTAACTTCTGATAGGCTTTTTGTTTCAGGAAACTCATATTCTGCAGGAGCAAGTACAAATTTTTCAGTTGTTAGGTATGGAAATGTTATGGGTTCAAGAGGCTCAGTAATACCTTTTTTTCTATCAGAAGCAAGCAAAGGTGTTTTACCAATTACGGATGAGAGGATGACAAGATTTATGATAACTCTAGAAGAAGGAGTGGAGCTCGTATGGCATGTTTTCAATGATATGATTGGAGGAGAGATCTATGTTAAAAAAATTCCTTCTATGCGGGTAATTGATATTGCTAAGGCAGTTGATAGTTCAGCTAAACAAAAAATTATAGGAATTCGCCCTGGTGAGAAAATACATGAGGAGATGATTAGTAGTGGTGATGCGCCATATACTTATGAATACCCAGATCACTATAAAATCTTGCCTTCTATTTATGATTGGTCCAAAGATACCAAAAGAATTAATAATGGAAAGAAAGTCGAAGATACTTTTACTTATAGTTCAGAAAATAATCGTGATTGGATGGAGATTAATACTTTAAAGAATTGGATAAAATCTAATAATAAAAATATTGGAAAAATTTAAAAGTGATTCCATATGGAAAGCAGAATATAAGTAAAGAGGACATTGAATCAGTTGTGAAAGTTTTAAACTCTGATTTTTTGACTCAAGGCCCACAAGTTCCTTTATTTGAAAAGGCAGTATCTGGTTACTGCGGCTCTGAATATTCAGTTGCAGTTAATAGTGCAACTTCTGCGTTACATATATCTTGTTTGGCACTAGGCCTGCAAGAGGGAGATTTACTTTGGACTAGCCCAAACTCTTTTGTAGCGTCAGCAAACTGCGCTTTGTATTGTGGAGCAAAGGTTGACTTTGTAGATATTGATCCTCTGACTTACAACATATCTGTTGAAGAATTAGAAAAAAAGCTTATTAATGCAAAATTAGATGATAAGTTGCCTAAGATTGTAATTCCAGTTCATTTTGCAGGTCAATCTTGTGATATGAAAAAAATAAAATCTTTGGGTGATGAGTATGGATTTTCCATTATCGAAGATGCTTCTCATGCGATTGGTAGTCACTATTTAGATAAGGCGGTTGGTGGATGTCAATACTCCGACATTGCTGTTTTTAGCTTTCATCCAGTTAAAATCATTACTACCGCAGAAGGTGGAATTGCTACCACTAATTCTAATGAGTTGGCACAGAAAATGGATCTTTATCGTAGCCATGGTATTACAAGAGATGAAGCCTTAATGAGGGGAAAATCTGATGGCTCATGGTACTATCAGCAAATCAGTCTGGGTTTTAATTATCGCATGACTGAACTCCAAGCTGCTTTAGGAATTAGTCAGCTAAATAGGCTTGATGATTTTGTTTCAAAGAGGCATGTCCTTAAGAAAAGATATGACAAACTTTTAGAGAGGCTTCCATTGATAAAGCCCTATCAATCATTAAGTTGTTATTCTGCATTGCATCTATATCCAATTAAATTAGACCTTGCTAAGAATTTTCCTAATAATCGAGAGCAAATTTTTAATGCGCTCAGAGAAAATGATATTGGAGTTAATGTTCATTATATTCCAATCCATTTGCAGCCTTATTATAAAAATCTAGGATTTAAATATGGGGATTTTCCAAATACTGAACTATATTATGAAAATGTGTTAACTCTTCCCTTGTTTGCTCATATGACATTTAAACAGCAAGATAAAATAGTCAGTGCATTGACTAATATATTATTATGAATATTTGTGTAATTCCAGCAAGAGGGGGGAGTAAAAGGATCCCCAAAAAAAATATTAAAATTTTTAATGGTAAGCCAATTATTGCATATTCAATTGAAGCAGCTCTTGCGTCTGGTTGTTTTGGTAAGGTGATAGTTTCAACAGATGATTCAGAAATATCTGAAGTAGCACAAGAGTATGGTGCTCAAGTTCCTTTCATTAGGCCTCAAGAGCTCTCAAATGACTATACTGCGACTAATCCAGTTATAGCCCATGCAATTGACTGGATGCAGAGCAATGGGGATGATATCAATCATGTTTGCTGTTTATATGCAACGGCGCCATTTATTCAAGCGTACACAATTTCTAATGCCTATAAGAACTTTAGTAAACTAAGCGCAGACTTTTGTTTCAGTGTGACAAGTTTTCCATTTCCAATTCAACGCGCTATTAAAATTAAAAATAACAATATCAGTATGTTTCAGCCTCAACATTTTAGTACCCGATCGCAAGATTTAGAGGAGGCTTTCCATGATGCTGGACAATTTTATTGGGGAGTAAAAAAGTCTTTTCAAATTGATAACCCACTATTATCTGAAAATGTCATCCCTTATGTCCTGCCAAGACACTTAGTTCAGGATATTGATACTCTTGAGGATTGGAAAAGAGCTGAAATTATGTATCAAGTTATAAAACAAATTAATCGAAAAATTTAATGCAAATGCAAATTAGTAACACATTGATAGGGGATGATTACCCAACCTTTATTATTGCTGAAATGTCAGCAAATCATGGGCATGATTTGAATAAAGCTATAGAGTTGGTTCATGCCGCTAAAGAGTCTGGCGCTGATGCGATTAAGCTTCAAACGTATACTGCCGATACTATTACGTTAAATCATAAAAGTAAGGATTTTTATATTAATAATGGACCTTGGAGTGGTCAGTATATGCATGATTTATATAAAGATGCATATACTCCATGGGAGTGGCATCCTCAACTTTTAGATGTTGCTAATAAGATCGGAATTATTTTATTTTCAACACCTTTTGATGCTACTGCAGTTGATTTTTTAGAAGATTTAGAGATGCCAGCCTATAAAATCTCCTCGACAGAGGTTATAGATATTCCTCTTATTAGAAAGGTAGCACAAACAAAAAAACCAATTATTGTTTCAACGGGAAATGCAACAATAGATCAGATTGATGAAGTTATAGAATGTTTTCGTCATGAGAATGTAAATGATTATGCCTTACTAAAGTGTACAAGTGAATACCCAGCCCCACCAGAAGATATTAATTTAAAAACTTTACCTCACATGAAGGAAAGTTTTAAATGTATTGTTGGATTATCAGACCATACTATGGGGATTGCTGTACCAATAGCATCAGTTGCTTTTGGGGCAAAAATTATTGAAAAACACTTTATATTAGATAGAAATGATAAAACTGCTGATAGTTTTTTTTCGGCTACGAAAGAAGAATTTACTTTAATGGTAGATGGAATTAGGACAGTTGAAAAAGCAATTGGCAAAGTTAATTATCCAGAAAAAGAGTTCCAACCTAGACGCTGTTTAATTGCGATTAATGATGTAAAAAAAGGTTGCCTAATGACCCATCAAAACATTAAAAGTCTTAGGCCAGGTGGTGGCATAGAGCCAAAATATTTGAATAATATTATTGATAATTATGTAGCTTCAAGAAATATATCTAAGGGCACATTATTACAATGGGACATGTTAGATAAATTATGAAAAATAAAGAGAAACTTGCTCTGTTTGGAGGAGATAAATTAATTGAAAAGTCTTTTAATTCTTATAATACAATTGGCAAAGAAGAAAAAAATGCTGCCATTGAAGTTATTGAAAGTGGAGTTCTTTCTAAATTTTTAGGTACTTGGGGACCTGATTTTTTTGGTGGGTCGAAAGTACAAGAATTTGAGAGGCAGTGTGAGGCATTTTTTGATGTTAAGCATGCAATAGTTGTTAACTCTTGGACATCAGGACTAATAATGGCAGTTGGTGCTATTGGAATTGAGCCTGGAGATGAGATTATTGTAACCCCTTGGACAATGAGCGCGAGTGCAACTGCAATACTCCATTGGAATGCCATTCCTGTATTTGCCGATATTGAGCCTCATACATTCTGTCTTGATCCAAAGTCTATTGAAGAGCAAATAACTCCTCAAACAAAGGCAATTATGGCTGTTGATATCTTTGGACACTCAGCGGACATGAAATCGATTTTAGCTATTGCTAAAAAAAATAATCTTAAAGTCATCTCTGATACTGCTCAAGCTCCAGGGGCTATGTATCACGGAAAATACGCAGGCACACTTGCAGATATTGGTGGTTATAGCTTGAATTATCATAAACATATTCATACTGGGGAGGGAGGCATACTCGTTACAAACAGTGATCTTTATGCAGATAAATTAAGACTGATTAGAAATCACGCTGAAGTAGTTGTTGAGTCTAAAGGCAATAAAGACTTAACTAATATGATTGGGTTTAACTTTAGATTGGGTGAAATTGAATGTGCAATTGGAATTGAACAAATTAAAAAATTACCGAAGCTTGTGAAGAGTCGTCAAAAAATTGCTGAACGTCTTTCCAATGGACTTTCTGGTCTTAAAGGTTTGAAAATACCCTATGTTGAGAATCACTGTACTCATGTCTATTATGTATATCCAATAGTCTTAGATATAAAGCTATTGAAAATTTCCAAAGAATCAATTGCTCAAGCACTCACTGCAGAGGGTGTAGTTGGCATCACTACAAAATATCAAAATATCCATCTATTGCCAATGTATCAAGAAAAAATTGCTTATGGCTCAAAGGGATTTCCTTGGAATTCTGAAATTTGTCAACGCGAAGTTGATTACTCTAAAGGAATTTGCCCAATTGCAGAAACATTGCAAGACGATTCTTTTATGGCTTTTGCTGGAATTAGTCAATATGATCTCAGTAATAGTGATGTTGATTTGATAATTAGTGCTTTTAAAAAAGTCTGGTCTAATTTGGAATCATTGTCGTAAATAATTTGTATACACCTGAATATGAGTTAATATTATTGAATAATAAAGCTATCTAATGAGTTATGACTAAAAAAGTCTTTTCATGTGTTTTAATTGGCCTAGGTGATATAGGCCTAAATTATGATTTGTTTCTTGATCAAGAAACATATATTAAGACACACGCAAATGCATTTTTTTCAAATCCTGGATTTGATTTACAAGGCGGTGTTGATATCGATACTGATGCTTGTGATATTTTTAAAAATAAATACAGTACTAAATCTTATAATTTAATAGAGGATGCACTTCTCGAAAATAAACCAGATTTGATTATCTTATCGGTGCCAACTTCCTTTCAGCTTGAAGCAATCAAAAAAATTGTAGCATGTTATAAACCTAAGGCAATTCTTTGTGAAAAACCGATGGGGGAAAATTTAAAGCAGGGCAAAGAAATTGTAAACTTATGTTATAAATTTGGCATAAGCCTTTATGTTAACTACATACGAAGATGTTTGCCAGAAAGTAAAGAGGTAAAAAATCGAATTGATAATAGCATTATTAAGCCGCCTATGAGATCTGTAATTTGGTATTCAAAAGGACTCATTCATAATGGATCTCATTTTATCAATCTAATGGAGTACTGGTTTGGAGAGTGCTTAGGCGTACAAATTATAAATGAAGGCAGATTCCTTAAGAATTTTGGTGCTGAGCCTCAAGTGTTTTTAAAGTTTAACAATTGTGAGTTAACACTTATACCTGCATGGGAAGAGTTTTATTCACATTATACGATTGAGATTGTTTCTTCAACTGGCAGGTTATATTGGGGACAACACAGATTAGAGTGGACTAAAGCTGAAGATGATTCTAATCAAAAAAGTAATAGCTATTTAGCAGAAAAAACAGAAGAATTGCTAATAGAATCTAATAGATATCAAAAGTATGTTGCTGATGAACTTCACTTAGCAATGTCAGGTCAAAATAGTTCAATTTCCTCGGGTGATCAAGCTTTAGAGACTTTAAGGACAATTGATCGAATTGAATCATTAATATAGATAATGTTATAGAATTTTTAATTTTTCTAACTACAAAATTAATGAGTAATTATTATTATGAATAAGCTTGAAGATTTTATTACTTCTCCTTTAGGGGTTTACTGCCATGATGCAGGGTCAGCAAATCTGATAGTTGCATGGCTTCAAGATTGTGAAATTGATCTATCGGTTTGTATGGAAGGCCCTGCCTTGCTTATTTGGAAAAGATACTTTCCAGATATTAATACATCACCAATAGAGGAAGTGCTGAAAAACTCTACTTCACTTCTAAGCGGAACTGGTTGGGGAGATTCAGAGTATTTAGTTCGTCTTGAAGCTAAAAAAAGAAGTATTAAGAATATAGCGGTTATTGATCATTGGACTAATTATGAAGAAAGATTTTCTAGAAATGATAATGAAGAGCTGCCTGATTTAATCTTAGTTAGTGATAAATATGCATCGCTTAAAGCTAAAACTTTATTTCCTTTAATTCCTATTATTCAACTTCCAAATACCTATTTAGAGCAAGAAGCAAAATTAGCCAAATTAGTAAGAACTAGAGATTGCAGAAGTCTTATAGAGAATATATTAATTATTGCTGAGCCTATAAGAGACAAAAGCTCAGGTAAAAATCAAGGTTTCGAATTTGCTGCTATTGAATTTTTAATGAATAATTTTGACAAGATAAATCTATCCAATAAGCTTGCTAAAATAAAATTAAGACCGCATCCTTCTGAATCTCTTAACAAATATGATTTTATCCAAAAAAAATATGATCATTTAGTGACCGAATTTACTATAAGTAAAAATAGTTCGCTGCATGATGATCTGGCTTGGGCAGATTTAGTGGTTGGAATGAATTCATTTGCATTAGTTGTGGCGCTATCTGCGAAAATTCCAACAATGTCTATATTGCCACCAGGCTCAAATGAATCCATACTTCCGTATGAAGAAATTATCCATTTAAGAGATTTATAAGAATAATTTTTAAACTGATAATGTTTTTTTTAGTAAAGTAAAATATATTTGAACTTAGAGTAGATTTAATATGTTTTCCTATTTAAATTATTAAAAGTTAAATTAGTTTTTTATGACTATGGGTTTATGACTAATAAAATAAATATTAAAGGTGAAAAAGTAGCTCTATCTAATTTTCAAGAAATAGACATCACAGATAAATATTTAAGTTGGCTTAATGATCCAGAAGTTGTCCAATATAGCAGGCAAAGATTTATCGATCATGATTTTTTGAGTTCAAAAAAATATTTTGAATCATTTACTGAATCTAAAAATCTTTTTATTTCCATTAAGCTTCTTAAAGACAATCAAATGATTGGCACAATGACTGTATACTTTTCAACGCATAATACTGCTGACGTTGGTATTTTGATTGGAGACAAGTCCCAGTGGGGAAAAGGGTATGGAAAAGATGCTTGGAATTCTCTTCTTATGTGGCTTGAGAATGAATTAAATATTGTCAAAATTACTGCTGGCACTTTAGCATCTAATATTGGTATGCTTAATGTAATGAAAGAATCTGGAATGTCATTAGAAGCAAAAAAAAATCATGAAACCATTGATAGCAAATCTATTGATATCCTTTATTTTTATAGATTTAAAAACTAGCATTAATCAGAGTGAATAAGCTTAAATTATTTTTAAATAAATTAATTAAATTAATTTTTTTAACTAAAAGACAAAAGCAATTTATTAGTCATAATTATGAAATTTATGGAGTTAATAAAGCTGAAAGTTCTAATAATAAAATAATTTTGATGGAGTTAAATGAGACTGTCACCTCAACAATCGCATCAAGCTATTTTGCAAATCACTTATCTCAAAATTATAATGCAAACATAGCTGCCTTTTTTCCAAGAATTCCTAGGAATACATTTAAAAAAATAGTCTGGAAATTTAGAGGTATTTTTGGCTCTCCTACATATAGTATGTATAAATCATTTGGAGTCAAATCTTTCATTGTTCCTTCGCTTAATAAACATTTAACAAAAGAAAGTGATCGGATATACAATGAACAGTTACAGATATTAAACAATAAATATGATGTTGAAAATATAACCATAAATGGTATTGTATTTGGTGATTTGATATATGATTATTTCTTAAATTATTATAAGATTCCAAGTATAGATATTGAATCAAAAAATTTTAAGCAGCATCTAAAATTCTGTGTCCAACTTATAGTGTTTTGGAGTAATTATCTTAAAATCAATAATGTTGAGGCTATTAATGTAACCCATACTGTTTATACAAATGCCATTCCTATAAGGATTGGTGTAAGCTTAGGTATAAATTGTTTTCAATGTAATGAGTCACATATTTATAGGTTATCTCAGGGCCAGGTTTTTGCTTATAGAGATTTTGTTAATTATAAAACAATGTTTGAAAATTTAAATGATGATCAGAAAGTCTCTGGAGTAAATGAAGCTAAATATCGAATAGAAAAAAGATTCTCTGGAGAAGTTGGAGTGGATATGAGTTATTCAAAAAAAACAGCATTTTCTCCACCATCAAAGCATAGGCTAATCAATAAAAGCAGTAAGATAAAGATTCTTGTTGCACCACATTGTTTTTTTGATAGCCCTCATCCATTTGGTTTTAATCTCTTTCCTGATGTATTTGAGTGGTTAGAGGAGCTGATTAGGATATCAAATCAAACTGATTATGAGTGGTATGTTAAGACTCATCCTGATTTCATAAAGGAAACAAAAGATATTGTTGAGAGTTTTTTTAAGCCTCATTTAAAATTTAAAATACTTCCCTCAGATGCATCTCATATACAACTTATTGAAGAGGGTATTGATCTTGCACTTACTATGTATGGAACGATAGGTTTTGAATATGCAGCTATGAATAAACCAGTCATCAATGCCTCATTAAATAATCCTCACATAGCGTATGATTTTAATATTCATCCAAAATCTAGAGATGAATTTACAAATATACTTATGAATCTTAATGACTTAGAGCACGAAATTAATGTCAATGACGTATATGAATTTTATTATATGAAAAATATATATTCTAATAGAAATTGGCTTTTCAAAGACTTTGAGTTAATGGAAAGCCATTTTAACCCTAATGGAGATGCTGTTCGATATCGACAAAGTGATGAAGACGTATACTCATATTGGATTGAAAATTTTTCTATGCAAAGACATCTAGAAATTTTAGATTCTTTAACTGAGTTTACAAACTCGGGTGAATATAGATTCATTTCTAATTAAACTAAGGGTTTATTCTTTTTATAAAAATACTATATGACTAAAAAAGTAATAAAATCTATTTTTTTCGATCAATTTTATGATGCGATTAATAATAAAGCTAAGAACGTTGATACGAATAAATTAATAGAGTTAGCTGATCTAATTAGAGCAACTAAAATAAATTCTGGAAAAATTATAATTGTCGGTAATGGCGGAAGTGCTGCAATTGCAAGTCATGTAGCAATCGATTTAACTAAAGCAGCTAATATTAGGTCTATGAACTTTAATGAAGCAAGTCTTTTGACTTGCTTTTCTAATGATTATGGTTATGAAAATTGGGTTGAACAGGCTCTTGATTTCTATGCCAATAGTCAAGATATAGTAATTCTTATAAGTAGTAGTGGTCAATCAAAAAATATTATAAACGCAGCAATAAAAGCAAAATCAATGAAACTTCCAGTAATTACTTTATCAGGCTTCTCTGCTGGGAATCCCTTAAAGCAGCTTGGTGATATAAATTTTTGGGTAGACAGTCCAATTTATAATATAGTCGAGTCAATTCATCAAATGTGGCTTCTCTCTGTAGTAGATTATCTGATTGATGAAAAATAAATAAAATATAGAATTTATGAAATTATTAGTAACAGGTGATCGTGGTTATATTGGATCTATTCTTGTAGATTTATTAATTGAGAGAGGCTATGAAGTTGTAGGCTTTGATTGTGGTTATTTTGCAGAAAATTTTGTTGATAAAACAAGAAATAATTACCAACAAATTACAAAAGATATCAGAGATATTTCAAAACATGACCTTCAAGGAGTTGAGGGAATAATTCACCTTGCTGGGTTATCAAATGATCCTCTTGGTGAGTTTTCCCCCAAATTAACTGAAGATATTAATTATTCTGGAACCTTACTCCTTGCAAAATTAGCTCAAAATAATGGAATTTCTCGTTTTGTTTATGCATCCTCTCAAAGCATGTATGGCGTCTCAAATACAGATGCTGAACTTGATGAAGATGATAGTGAAAAAAATCCAGTTACCGCTTATGCCATTGCAAAGTGGAATGCAGAGCAAAAGTTACATGAGATGACTTCAGATGATTTTGTAGTAACAAGCTTTAGACCTTCGACAGTGTTTGGTGCAAGTCCAAGGTTAAGGAGTGATATCGTCTTTAACAATCTTGTAGCCTGTGCTTACACAACTGGAAAAATTGAAATTATGAGTGATGGTACTCCTTGGAGGCCGGTGGTCCACATTAAAGATGTGTGTTCGGCATTTATTTCAGGAATTGAGGCGCCATCTAATATAGTTTCTGGCAGGGCTTTTAATGTTGGCATACTAAATGGTAATTACACTGTTAAAGAAATTGCAGAGGCTGCTCAGAAATCAGTTCCAGGTAGTGAACTGATCTTTACTGGAGAGCATACAGATCCCAGGACATACAGAGTGAGCTTCAATAGAATCCTTACTGAATTAAAAGATTTTTATAAACCTGAATGGAATCTTGATAGAGGCGGAAGAGAGTTAGTAGAATTATTTGAACGAATTAATCTAACTGAAGAACTTTTTAGAGGTCGTGAAACAAACAGAATTAAGCAGCTGAATTTTCTTAAAGAAGCTAATTTGATTACTAGCTCTTTTAGAATGCAAGCTTAATATGTCATCATAATTACTTTGGATAACTCAATGAATGAAATTTATGAAACAATTGATAATTGTAGAATCTGTTGCTCTAAAAGGATAGAGGAGATTTTAAATCTTGGCGTTCAGCCTCCAGCTAATAGCTTGTATAAAGCTAATAATGAAGAGCCTCCAGGTGTGCCTTTGAGAATTATGTTTTGCCATGACTGTTCGACTGTTCAATTAGGCGAAAATGTTGACCCAGAGTATCTTTTTAGTCAATATTTATGGGTAACGGGAACTTCAGGTACTGCTATTGAGTATAGTTATGAGTTTGCTAAGAAAGCTCTAAGCCAGCTTAATAAAGGAATAATTAAGCCGTTTGTAGTTGAAATTGCAAGTAATGATGGAACTTTTTTGAAGCGATTTATCGAAAATGACTCTAGAGTACTAGGAGTTGACCCCGCTAAAAATATTGCTGAGCTTGCTAATTACAATGGCGTACCTACAAACGCTAATTTTTTTACAGTTGAATTGGCTGAACAGATATCATCAGAAGAAGGAGAGGCGGATATAGTATTTGCTAGAAATGTAATTCCCCATGTAAAAGAAATACACTCAGTGATTGAAGGGATGTTTACTCTTCTAAAAGATAAGGGTACAGGCATTATCGAATTTCACAATGCTGGATTGATACTTGATGATCTTCATTATGATTATATCTACCATGAACATCTGTTTTACTTTACGTTAAAAACTATTGAGGGTCTTATCAATAAACACAATATGTTTATCTATGACATTATGCATAGTCCTATAAGTGGGGGCTCATGGGTGGTCTATTTTTCAAAAAATAAAAAAATCAAATCAAATGCCCTTTTGGATATTGAGGAATTAGAGATAGAGAAGGACTTAAACTCTTTTCAGCGTTGGTCATTTTTCTCTGACCAGGTTCAACAACATGCTGAAAAATTAAAAAAGATTGTTTTTGAGAATCAAGAAAAAATTCCAGCTTATGGCGCTTCAGCCCGAAGCTCAACTTTGTTAAATTATTGTGGAATTACTTCTGAGCAAATATCAAAGGTAATTGATAAAAATCCACTTAAATCTGGCTTAATAACTGCAGGTTCAAACATTCCAATAGTTTCTTTTGAAGAGGGTATTAAAAATATAAAAAACGAATCTAAAATTTTACTTTTAGCTTGGAATTTTCAAGATGAGATTGTTAGAGAATTAAGCCAATCTGATTTTAATGGTGAGTTTATTATCCCACTTCCAGGCGATCCATATATTTTATGAATTTTATTCCTCAAAAAATTAGCGACCTACTTTTAATTACCCCTGATTTACATGCTGATGAAAGAGGGGTTTTTCGAAGAAGTTTTTGTAAAGATGAATTTGAAAATAATGGAATTAACTTTAATGTAATGCAGGGCAATATCTCTGAAAATTTCAGTAAACATACACTTCGAGGTTTTCATTATCAAGCATTTCCAAGTAATGAATCAAAAATCATTTCATGTATTACAGGGTCTCTTCATAATATAGTTGTAGACTTAAGGAAAGAATCAGTTACATACAAAAAATGGACTGCATTGGAAATAAATTCTATAGAAAGGCAGAGCATTTATGTTCCAGCTGGATGTGCAAATGCTTTCTTAACCCTTGAAAATAAAACTATTGTTCATTATTATATGAATGACTCCTATAATCCTAATACTTATAAGGGGATTAGATATAATGATCCAGTTTTTTCGTTTAAATGGCCTCATGAGCCAAAAATAATATCTGAAAGGGATCTTAATTTTTCTGATTATATTGATGGCTAGACTTCAGATTCTTGTTACTGGCGGCTCTGGATTTATTGGCTCAAATCTTTTAACTAGACTATCTTTATCTGGACACAATGTAATGTGTTTGACTCGTTCGAATAATCAAGAGGTTAAAAATGATAATATCCAATGGATCACTTCAGATCTTTCCTTGCCTTCTTCATACCAAGATCAAGTTAAAAACTTTCAACCAAATATAGTAATTCATTTATCTTGGCAAGACATACCAGACTTTTCTTTGGCTAAATCAAAATTAAATCTCAATCAATCGATTGACTTTTTGTCATTTGTTTTAGAAATGGATTGCTGTAAGAAGATTTTGGTTACTGGTAGTTGTGCTGAATACAATAATAATAATGGTAGCTGTATCGAAACTGATAAAAACACTTCTAATAATGACTTTACATGGGCAAAACTCTCACTCTATTCATGGCTTTCAATGAAATGCCTTAAAGAAGGCGTTTCTTTGGGTTGGATGAGAATTTTTTATGTTTTTGGTCCTGGTCAGAGGCTTGGGTCTTTAATTCCAACTATTTTCTCAAGCTTGAAGAATAATAAATTACCAACATTGAACAACCTTAATAATGCAAATGATTATATCTTTATAGATGACGTGGTTAATGCGTTATATTTGGCTTCAACTTGTGAATTTTCTTCTGGAATATTTAATATTGGTAGTGGATTGTCTTCCTCTGTGCTTGACATATTCAGATATGCAGAGAGTATTGTGTTAAAAACTGATAAAATCTCGAGGCAGTTAGAGAAGATTGCTCCCAAAAGTCAGTCTAATATTAATTTTTGGGCAGACATTTCAAAGGCAAAAAAAGAGTTAGGTTGGATTCCAAAAACTTCAATCAATCATGGACTGGATAAGACATGGTTAGATTTCAATAAGTAATGAGAAAGCCAAAACAAGTAGTTGTATTATGCGGCGGCCTTGGAACAAGGTTACTTCCCTTTACAGAAACTCTGCCCAAACCAATGATTCAATGCAATCAAAAACCTTTTTTGTTATATTTATTGGAACAAATGTCTGAACAGGGTTTGAGAGAATTTGTGTTACTTACAGGCTATCTTGGGGAAGTTATTAAGAATTTTTTTGGAGATGGAAGTCAATGGGGCTGGACTATTCATTATTCAAATGGTCCAATTGATTGGGATACTGGCAAGAGAATCTGGGAAGCTAGATCCTTGCTAGACGAAAATTTTATCCTCCTATACTCTGATAATTTTGTGCCATTCTCATTAGACAAGATTATTAAGATTCATGAAGGTAACCAAACGGCACTTACAGTTACTCTTTCACCAAAATGTCCTGGTAATGTAGCTTTAGATTCTTTAGGTATTGTAAGTAAGTACGATAATAATAGATCTGAGTCAATTTTGAATTTTGTAGAAATTGGGTATATGATCATTGAAAAAGATAAAACTTTAAGTTTTTATCAGTCTTCTGAGTGCAGTTTCTCGAGAATCATGGAGAGAATGGTGATCCAGAGAGAAGTCAGTGGTTGGGTTCAATATGATAACTATCATAGTATCTCTGATCCTTTAAGATGGAATTTAGCAGAACAATACCTTAATTTGAAAAAAATAATTTTGATTGACAGGGACGGTGTGATTAATAAAAAAGCACCAAGAGGCGAGTATATATCAAGTTGGGATGAGTTTGAATGGGTTTCTGATACTCGTATTGCAATGAAAGTTTTAGCTCAAAAAGGATTTAAATTTATTATTGTAAGCAATCAAGCTGGAGTTGCAAGGGGGTTGGTTAATTTAAGAGATTTAGAAAAAATACACCTTAACATGAAGAAAGAACTACTAAATGATGGTATTGAAATTCTTGATATCTATATATGTCCTCATCATTGGGAGGAAGACTGTAGTTGTCGAAAACCAAAGCCAGGATTATTCTTCAATGCATCAAAAGCTTGGAATTTTAGATTAGATAAAACTTTTTTTATTGGTGACGATCCGCGCGATTGTCAAGCAGCTTTCAATGCAGGATCTAGGAGTATTTTTATTGGTGATATATTAGAGACAAAAAATCTTGCAGTTGAAGAAATGCCCATGCATTGTTTTCCAAGTCTTATCGAGGCAGTTCCTATTTTGACAAATTTTTTTGATTATAATACTGACTATGATTATAACTAGAACTCCATTTAGGATTAGTTTTGCTGGTGGCGGCACTGATTTACGTGTTTTTTATTCACAGGAACCTGGCAAGGTTATTAGTTCATCAATAAACAAATATATTTATGTCGTTATTAAAAGGCAGATTGGGATTGTTGAGTATAAATATAGAATAAATTGGAGTAAGGTTGAGTTTACGAATAAGCTTGAAGATATTGAGCATCCTATCGTTAGAGAAGCGCTAATTTTTTTTAATATAGATTTCCCAATTGAAATTACAACATTTTCAGATATTCCAGGACAGACTGGACTTGGTTCTTCTAGTGCTTTTGCCGTTGGACTGGTCCATGCCCTTCATGCATTAAAGGGTAAAATGGTCACGAAACATACTATTGCAACTGAGGCTGCTCATCTAGAGGTAGATGTACTTGGTCGAGCAATGGGTAAGCAAGATCATTTTGCATCTGCTTATGGAAATCTAAATGTTTTTACTTTTACTTCTGATGAAGTAGTCTCTGTTGAACCTGTGCTTTATGATGCAGAAACTAAAAAACATATCCAAAGCAATTTAATGCTCTTCTATCTTAAATCAAAAAGAGATGCAAGTAAGATTCTTGAATCTCAGCAGCGCGAAACACAAAATAAGCTCAATGAATTAAGAAGCATAAAAAATCTTGTAGATCCCTTAAGAGAAATTTTTTCCACAGGAGTTAACGTAAATAACTTTGGAAAAATTCTTGATAAAGGTTGGAAGATCAAGAGTCAACTTACCGATGATATATCCTCTAAGGCAATCGATAGTCATTATAAAAAAGCAAAAAAATATGGTGCAATTGGAGGAAAACTATTAGGCGCTGGAGGGGGCGGCTTTCTTCTTCTGTATGTAGAAAAGAAAAATCAAAAAACTATCCGAGATCAGCTTTCAGATTTATATTGTCTTCCTGTGGAGTTTGATAATAGTGGAACTCGTATCACCTATTATGATCAACCCACTCTATAATTTCCACCTTCACTCTTAATCTTAGAAATAATATGAAAAAAAATGTTTTAATTATTGGTTCTCAAGGATATCTAGGAAGCAGATTGAGCATTTACCTCTTCAAGCATGGATATCATTGCTCAGCTATTGATACTGGTTTTTTTAAAGATGGCATACTTACTTCAATTGATTCTATTGATACTATAAAAAAAGATGCAAGATTGATAACTGAACTTGATCTCCAAGGTTTTGATTCTGTTATCTTGCTTGCGGGAATTTCTAACGATCCTTTTGGACATATGACTTCAGAACAAATCTATGATCCAACAAGAGACTACGCTTTAAAAATTGCTCAGATGTGTAAAGAATTAAGGATTCAATTTATTTACCCTTCTAGTTGTTCAGTCTATGGCGCCGCTAATGATGAATTTTTAACCGAAGAAAGTCAAACTAATCCACAAACACCATATTCAATTAATAAATTACAAGTTGAGGCGGGCCTTTCATCAATGGCTGATAAAGATTTTTCACCTATTGCTCTAAGATTTGGAACTATTTATGGAATATCTCCAAGAATTAGATTTGATGTTGTTATTAATATGCTTTGTGGCCTTGCCATTACTTCAAATAAAATTACTCTCAATTCAAATGGTAAAGCTTGGAGGCCTCATTTACATATAGAAGATGCTTGCCAATCATTTGAACGATGCCTAGATTGGAATCCTAATTTAGGAGAGTTGGTTGTTCTTAATGTGGGCCAGAATGAAGATAACTATCAAGTCATTGATATTGCTAATATAATTCACACTAATGTTGCTAATTCTAAATTAAATTATCTTAGTCAGAGCGACGCAATTAATGGCGATGAATTAGTTAAAGATAGAAAAATTCAAGATGGGGTTGATACAAGATCTTATAAGGTTTTATTTGATAAAATTGACCAAACATTGCCAGGCTTCAAATGCAAGTGGACAGTGGAAAGTGGAATCCAAAACTTATTGAATGAGTTTAAAGAAATAAGCCTTACACAGGATATTTTTAATAAAAGAGAATTTTATAGGCTTCAGCAAATTGAGTTTCTTCACAATACTAATCAAATTAATGATAATTTACTGTGGAATTAGAAGTGTCTAATAAGATGTGGATCGGAACTGAGCTTTATAATGGAAGTTTTGGTAAATTTTATACACAAAATGATTTAGATAAAATTCTTAGTTATGCAATTGACATTGGAGCAAATAAGATAGATACAGCTGAGTGTTACAATATGGAAAAAATGATTGGTAATTCACTTAAAAATAAAAAAAATAAATTTAAGATTGCTTCTAAATTTGGACACGAAATAAATGGCAGGAAAAAAATAAGTAACTTTAGTCTTAAATCAGTAAAGAGGCAGCTTGAATGCAGCCTTAAGTCTTTAAATGTAAATCACATTGATTTATATTATTTTCATTCAGGATCAAATATAGAGTTTAATAATGAAGAAGTTTGGAGTTATTTAACTGATATGCAAAAAAAAGGAATTATTGGTAATTTGGGTTTATCTCTTCAACATAATCTTGTAATTAAAGAAGATTACTTCCAAGTTTATAAAGCTAAAGATTTTGGAATTAATGTAGTCCAAACTGTGTTAAATAAATATAGTCAAGATTCTCTTAGGCATGTTGTTCCATATTGTAATGAAAATAATCTTAAAGTCTATGGAAGAATGCCTCTTGCTAAAGGACTATTAACTGGAAAGTATAATGAAAATCATATTTTTAATGATAATGACCAGCGCTCAAAGTCAGAAAAGCTTAATGAAGAGATTATTAAAAGTAATAAAACTGATGATTATGAGTCTGCATTATTATGGTGCACAAAGCATGTTGATGAGGTTGTTATTGGCTCAAAAAATAATAGTCAATTGTTGCAAAATTTTCAAACAATTAATTATCAATAAATCTACTCAACATAATTTTTCTTAACAAAGGTTTCGTCTTATGAATCAAAAAAATAATATTGTAATAACTGGTGATATTTTAGAACTCAATGGAAAAAAAATAAATTTATATAGTCCTGAAGGGTTTGAAGTCATTGCTGACTTATGGCTAAAGGTTGGTTGGGATCAAAAGTATATTTATAGCTTTTCTTGGTTAGGTAGGCCAATTATTCAAAGCCCTGATGATATGATTAGAATTCAAGAGGTAATTTATGCTATGAAGCCTGATCTTGTAATAGAAACCGGTATAGCGCATGGCGGATCTTTAATATATTATGCTTCAATACTTCAAAGTATTGGAAAAGGAAAAGTTGTCGGTATTGATGTGGATATTCGTGAACCAAATCGAAAAGCTATTGAGAGCCATAATTTATATCCATTAATTGATTTAATTGAGGGTAGCTCAATAGAGACTTCAACTATTCAAAAAGTTCAAGCTTTGGTCTCTAACACTGATACAGTTATTGTTATCCTTGATTCAGCGCATGATTATGATCATGTCAAGCAAGAAATTGAGCTGTATAGTTCTTTGGTTTCAGTAGGTTCATATGTAGTTGTAACTGATGGTTCACAAGAATATTTGGGCTCGACACCTAGGGCTAAAACTGATTATCCTGGGTATGTAGACTCTTGGGAAGTAAATAACCCCAAAAAAGCTGCAGAAGACTTTGTGCTTGAAAATGATAATTACCAATTAGAAGAGCCATTATTTCCATTTAATGAAGGTAATATTAATTTTCGTGTTACACATTGGCCATCAGCATTTATTAAAAAAATACGCTAAAGACCATCTAGACTTATTTTTAAATTCTAACAACCTTAAAGTGCATTGTTGATAAATACTAAGCATCATAACAAATTGACTTTTGACATCATTTTAATCGTTAGTTTAATTAGACTTTGATCATCACTTTATGACAAAAAATAAGCCACAAGTTAGTATTGGAATGCCAATATACAATGCTGAAAAATATTTGAAAGAGGCTATAGACTCGTTATTATCTCAATCTTTTAAAGATTTTGAGTTAATTATTTCGGATAATGCATCAACAGATAGTACGCACGATATTTGCATGGAATATGCAAAAAAAGATCATCGAATCAGATATGTTCGTCAAAGTCAAAATATTGGGGCTTGGTCAAACTTTCAATATGTTTTAGACGAGTCTCAGGCAGATTACTTTATGTGGGCTGCACATGATGATTTTAGATCAATAGATTATCTTGAGTTAAATTATGTTTTTTTATCTACAAATTTAGACTATGTCGCATCTACTTGTCCTAATCAATTTGAAGCAAGTCATCAAGATGTAAGCTTTTCAATGAAGGAGAATGATGATTTTAAAAGGTATATGAAGTTTTTTGATCATTGTTGGTTTTCTCACGGTATATTTTATTCATTGATAAGAAGAAAAATTTTGATAGAGTGTGTTTTAATAGAAGAAAAATATGATTTTTTGGGTATCGATTGGGGCGTTGATATTTTTTTAGCTTCTAAAGGCAAAATAAATCTTAGTGATAAGGGATATACTTTCTTTAATGAGGGGGGAAGTAAAAATCGTAATCATTTGAAACGAGTTAGATCTAACTATATCGAATTTTTTATACCGTTTTATAAGCTTAGTAATTATGTAATTAAAATAACGCAACATTTAAGTCTAATTGAAAGAGCTAAGATATTGAATATTTTGATATTATTAAATATGAAGTTTAACCTTAATCGTTTTAAATCAAATTTAAAGCATTTAATAAGATTTAAAAGTTTATAAGAATGAGTTCAGTTTAACTATAACCTTATTAATTTATATATATGTTGAAATTAAAAAAAATTATTAAAGATAAATTAGAATTTTTCTATAGCCACTTCAAAAGAACAACTCTTGATTGGGAGGACCGATCATTGATTTTGCAAGCAAATATTTTAATGTCATCAGATTTTTGGAGATATCGCGGCGATGTTTTTGATTTATCTTCTAAAGAATTTAGAGTATTTTCTCAATGGGGTGATGATGGGATTATTCAATACTTAATTCATGAGTTAAAGTTAAAAAATAAATTATTCATTGAATTCGGTGTTGGAAATTATTATGAGAGTAATACCCACTTTCTTTTAGTAAATAATAATTGGTCTGGCTTCGTAATAGATGGCTCAAAAAAATCATTGGATATAGTGAGAAATAATAATTTTTTTTGGAGATATGACTTAAAATTTAAGGCTGCATTTATTAATAAAGATAATATTAATGACCTTCTAAAGGAGTCAAAATTTAAAGAAATTGGGTTGCTGCATATTGATCTTGATGGCAATGATTACTGGATCTTAGATTCTATTGATACTGATATATATAGCCCAGATATACTTATATTAGAATACAATTCAAATTTTGGCCCAGATAGGTCTATCACTGTTCCCTATGAGCCTCTTTTTTCTTGTTTAGATGCTCACTATTCTGGGCAATATTTTGGTGCATCAATTTCTGCTTTGCAGAGCCTTGCTCAGAAAAAAGGTTATTATTTAATTGGATGTAATTCAGCTGGAAATAATGCTTATTTTCTTAAAAATAAATTTAAAGATGTATTTGAGCAAAAAAGTATTGAACAGTGTTTTGTTAGCGGTAAGTATAGAGATGAGCGTAACCAAAATGGAGAGTTATTGTTTTCATCTAGGGAAAGCTGTATAAATTCTATTAGAGGCATGCCAGTTTTAAATATAGAAAATAATAGAATTGAGGATTTCTAGTTCTTCTAAATATATTTCTTCAAATAATTTTTTCTTTAACTTTACTTTTTTTAAATTAATAATGAAATTTACAATAATTACTCCAAACTTTAATGGTTCTAAATATATTGAGGAATGTATTCAAAGCGTCATGAGGCAAAAGATTGACCTTGAGCATATAATTATTGATGGTAAATCAACAGATTTAAGTTCAGAAATTTTTAAAAAGTATTCACACTTAAAGATAATTAGTGAAAGGGATAAAGGGATGTATGATGCAATTAATAAAGGTTTATCTATATCAAAGGGTGATATTATCGGTTATTTAAACTGTGATGATAGGTATCCAGATGAAGCTTTGTTAAGTGTAATAGAGTCTTTTGAGAACAATAAAGATATTGATTATGTTTATGGTCATTGCAAGATTATTAATCATCAAGAGCAAGAGATATATGTTTATAAGGTTCCTCCAGTATTTAGAAATCTTTTGGAGAGGGTCACAGTTATCCCTTGGGCGCAGCCATCTATTTTTTACAAGAAACACGTCTTTGATTATTTAGGAAATTTTAGTTGTCAATATTATTTAGCATCTGACTATCATTTTATGAAAAAAGTAATTTTATCCAAACTTAGAGGATATAAGGTCGATAAAGTCTTATCTTGCTTTATGAAAAGAGAGGACGCGTTAAGTGCTAAATATTCATTCGAAATGCATTCTGAGGTTATGCAAATAAAAAATGACCTTGGGATTGTAAGTAGGCCAGTATTGGATTTTCTCTTTAATTCTTACAGAAAAATCTATAATTTTCATACCTTTTTTAAAAAAAATAATTGAATCTATGCTTTTGCGTTTAACTAATAATATTGCAAGGTTATTTTTTATTTTTGCATTGTTTCCTTTTGTTTCCTTTGGGACAAATGGCATGGATAGTCAGCCACACTATATTTTCCTTGCTTTTTTGGCCTTCATTTTGTTTGCGTTTAATGGATTAGTTTTTAGAAAAGCTCTTTTATTGCAGTTCTTTGTTTTTTTTGGACTTATTTTTATTTTAATGATTATTTTATTGACTTTAACCATTACAACGCCTACTTTTGACTTTCTATTTTTTAGGGCTATTGCATCATATTCTGCTTTCTTCATAACATTAATAGCATCAATAATATATTTTGAAAAATTTGGAATTCCAGTCAAAACTATTGTTATTGCAAATATAATTTATATTACTGCTGCTTTAATACAATGGTTTTTTGGGGGCTTAGTATTAGATTTTTTAGTTATTTCAAACACTCCAAATGACTATACTATGAATGCAGGAGCAACTAGCCTTACCCCTGAACATACTTTTTTTGGAATTGTTTTATTCTTTTTTTCTTGGATTCATCTTGTAATTTATGATTACAAGCCTCCTAAATTAATCACAATATTAATTATTATTAATATTCTATCTATATTTTTTCTTGCCAAATCTTCAATGGTCATTGTTTTTTTGATAGTTAGTGCTTTTGTTTTTTTCATGAGAAATATAAAACAAAAGGTAAATCTAAAACTAATTGCATTTGCTTTAATTCTAATTCCACTAGTTTTATACGTTTATATATTAGTATCTCCTGGTACTAGATTCCACAATTTATTTCATATAGGTTCTGAGGGGGGTGCTGGATTTTTTAATCAATTAAGTGCGCTTATTTTTATAGATGGGAGCATCAATGATAGATTATTAAATGTAATATTTCCCTACTATGGTTTTGTTATAAATTATGGCATGCCAGGTGGATTACACAGTTTTAATGATATGTCTATTATCTTGGTTGAGTATTTTGATGGATTCTTTTGGGCTGGGCTTGGGAGCAATAAAATTTTATCGTTTATTGGCTCCTTTATTTATGAGTTAGGTGCGATAGGCGTTATTTCTCTACTTTATATCTACTGGTTTGTTAGAGACAATACCAATCCTAATAGATTTTTTGAATTAATTCTCTTGTTTATTGTGCTGAATTCAGCAATTGCTGTTGCATTTTCCTTAATTCCTATTTTGGTTGCTATAATGTATTTCAAAAAGTCTAACCCACCATCAAGTTCTAAAAATTAATACTCTTAGTCTTATTAAGAGAAAATATATCCGCAGTTTTATTTAATATTCCAATTTTTGAAAGTCTTATTAATTAATTATTTGTCATGAAGTTGTTACAAATTAATGCTAGCTTGAATACCAGCTCAACAGGTAAAATTGTTAGTCAAATTTCTAATATATGTATAGACAATGGAGATCAAAGCTTTATAGCATTTAGTGGAAGATATTATGAAAATAGAGGTGAAGCAAACACATTTAGAATAGGTTTTAAATTAGACTTTTATTGGCATGCATTATTAACTAGACTTTTTGATAGACATGGGTTTGGATCCAAAAGAGCTACAAAAAAATTATTAAAAAAAATTGAGTATTTAAAGCCAGATATCATCCATCTTCATAACTTACATGGCTATTATATAAATATTGAAATATTATTTAATTATTTGTCATTTCATAAAATTCCAATAGTTTGGACAATGCATGATTGTTGGGCTTTTACTGGACATTGTAGTCATTTTGAGTTTGTTGAATGCAGAAAATGGAAAGAAGCTTGTTTTAGCTGCCCACAGAGCTCTTCATATCCATCAAGTTTTATTGTTGATAACTCAAAAGAGAATTTCATAAAGAAAAAAAAATTATTTAATTCTTTAAATAATATGACTATTGTTCCAGTTTCACACTGGCTTGATAATCAATTAAGATATTCCTTTTTGAGTGATTATGATTCAAGAGTTATTCAAAATGGTGTTGATCTTAAAATCTTCAAGCCTTCTAAAAGTCAAATTTTTATTGAAGAGAATAACCTTCAAAATAAATACATTATTTTAGGTGTTGCATCTGTATGGACAGAAAGAAAAGGCTTCTTTGAGTTTATAAAATTAAGAGAAATGCTAGGAGATGAGTTTGCTATAGTATTAGTTGGCGTAAGTTTGAAACTGAAAAAAATGCTTCCACAAAATATTTTATCAATTTCAAGAACTTCAAATCAGTCTCAATTGGCGATGATGTATTCTTGTTCAGACTTGTATGTAAATCTTACCTTTGAAGATACTTTCCCATCAACAAATTTAGAGTCAATTGCATGCGGAACTCCAGTACTAACCTACAAGACGGGCGGAAGTCCTGAATCTATTTTTAAGGGAAGCGGTTATGTAGTAAATCAGGGAGATATTAGGTCAGTAAAAAATATCATAGAAGATACAAAAAATGGGGTATTGCCTAAAATTTCAAAAAAAACCCTTGTTAATATAGCTAATAAAAATTTCAATAAAGATAATAATTTTATTCATTACCAGGAATTATATAAAGAAATTTTAGGGGCTTCAGTTTGAAAATTTCAATCATAACTATTTGCTTAAACAGACATAAGGTCATTAGAGACACAATAGAGTCTGTTTTGTCACAAAATTATAACAATATTGAATATATTGTGATCGATGGCGGCTCTTCTGATGGCTCACTTGAAATCATCAATTCTTATTCTTCAAATATAGACTGTCTTATCTCAGAGCCTGATAATGGTATTTATCAGGCAATTAATAAGGGCTTGTCAAGAGTGACAGGTGATGTTGTGGGGCTTTTACATGCTGGAGACCTCTTATATGATAACAATGTATTTTCTAATGTAGTAGGACACTTTAAACAATGTGATTCTGATTTATTATATGGCCATTCGGTTGTTTACACTGAAGATAGAGAGAAAATTATTCGAAAAAATGTTAGTCCTGAATATAAAGATAACTTAATGAAGTATGGATGGTTTCCATCACATCAAAGTATATATTTTAAATCCAGTGTTTTTGATCAATATGGTAATTATAACGAAAATTATAAAATTGCTGCTGATTATGAGTTTTTACTGAGGTTGCTACTTGTTCATAAGATTAAGGCAAAGAGATTAGATATGTTTCTATTGAAATTTCATTTGGGTGGGGCGAGTTCAAAGAATATAATGAGTGTTGTAGAGTCAAATTATGAATGCTTTAATGCCTGGAAAAATAATAATCTAACTATTCCTTTTTATACTCTACCATTGAAAATTATTAAAAAAATTATTCAAATTATTTTTCAATTTTTTAAGGTTTTATAAAAATGTCCAAAAGTATCACATACAGGATTATTTCAAAGTTAGGAATTAATTTGTCTAGTGGAGAGTATGCGAACATTACTTTTTTAGGCGCAGTTAGAAAGGGTCTCGTTGGATACTTTAGAGCGATACTACTGAAATACTGTATGTATTCAGTTTTTTTATCACCTTTTAATTACAGATTAATTCGACCATATTTATGGAAAAAAATGGGCTGCAAAGTTGGAGAAAAAGTTTTTATTGGCTATGGCGTTTGGCTTGACTTCAATCATGCTCATTTAATTGAAATTGGTGATAATGTGCATATAACAAATATGTGTTTATTGCTATGTCATCAAAGAGATTTAGATAGTTACTTTGTTGGAGTTGATGCATCAAGCTTGCCATATAAAAGAAATAAAATAATCATAGAAGATGGAGTAATGATTGGAATGAACACTACAATAATGCCTGGTGTTAAAATTGGTGAGGGAGCTATTATTGGGGCTAAATCCTTAGTAGTTAATGATATACCCCCATGGACAATGGCTGCTGGAAATCCAGCAAAAGTCATCAAGAATATAAGGGATAAAAAATGAATATAATTACTTTTGATTTGGAAGAATGGTTTCATATCCTTAATAATCCTTCAACTGACAACGAATCGAGTTGGGGCAATTTTGAGTATCGATTAAGAGAAAATTTAGATCGTATTCTTACAATGCTTAATGATAGCAACAATATTGCTACCTTCTTTTGTTTAGGCTGGGTGGCCAGAAAATATCCTCACATAATTAAAGAGATTGATTCATTGGGTCATGAAATAGGCAGTCACTCAAATGCCCACCAGCTGATTCATCGTTACGATAGAAATTTCTTTAAAAAAGATTTAGAAATATCAATTGATACTTTGGAAAATATAACAGGAAAGAAAGTTATATCTTATAGGGCTCCTGGCTTTTCTTTAGTTCCTGAAACTATGTGGGTTTTTGATGAATTATCAAAGCATGGGATTGAGTTTGATTGCTCAATTTTTTTGGGAAACCATTCTCATGGTGGAAGAATTGAAGCCTTTGGAACAGGCCCTTCAATTATAAATATTGATGGAAGAAAAATAAAAGAATTTCCTATAAACTCGTATAAATTTCTTTTTAAAGAAGTTGCTTTTTCTGGTGGCGGGTACTTTAGATTTTTGCCATATCAAGTAATTAAGCGCCTAATGTATAGGTCTGAATATATCATGACATATTTTCATCCTAGAGACTTTGATAATGGACAGCCTATTATTGAAGATTTGAACTATTTCAAGTTGTTTAAATCATATTATGGTTTAAAAACTTCATTCCTAAAAGCAGAAAAATTCCTAAATGAATTTGATTTTGTTACGCTATCTCATGCAGATAAATTAGTTAATTGGGATCAAGCTGACCAATTTGATTTAGTGGATGGAAGTCTATATAAATCTATTTAGGAAATCAAATTAGAATTTGATCTTTTTATAAAAAAAGATCAGCTAGAAAATTATAATGAATCCAAAAAAAAATCTCCCACTAGTTACAATTATTACAATTGTGCATAATAATGTCAAAACAATTAGGACTGCAATTCAATCAGTTGCGCATCAAAGTTATGAAAATATTGAACATATAGTTATAGATAATTGTTCAAATGATGGAACATTAGAAGCGATATATCAACAAGAAAATGATATTTCATTAATTATTTCTGAACCTGATGATGGAATCTACCATGCTTTAAATAAAGGAATTAAACTTGCAAATGGTGAAATAGTTGGCTTTCTAAACTCTGATGATGTTTTAAAAAATAGAAATACTATTACAACAATTGTTCAAAATTTAATTGATGGAGGAAATGAGGCAGTTTATGGAGATTTACAATATTTTTCAAAGCAGCGTCCGAATCAAATTACAAGAAGCTGGAAGTCTAATAATTATACAAGTAAAAAATTTCGGCAAGGGTGGATGCCACCTCACCCAACATTCTATACATATAAAGACACTTATTTTAAGTATGGTTTTTTCGATGTTTCATACAAAATTTCATCAGATTATGACATGATGCTTAGGTTGCTGTATGAAAAGAAAATTAAAGCAAAGTACATACCAGAAGTTTTAGTTAAAATGCAAAGAGGTGGAGTTAGTAACCAGAATTTAAGAAGTATAATGCTTAAATCAAAAGAAGATTTTTTGATTATGAAAAAATATAGTTTTAGCTTATTGACTCTAATTAACAAAACACTTCGAAAATTTAGTCAATTTATTTTTCGGGGCTAAACAATTATTATCATGGTATTTATTTTTGTTTTTATTGCTACCATTATTTTTATTTTAGCTTTAAGGCCAGTGTCTTATCGGTTTGGTTTGGTAGACCATCCAACATTGAGAAAAAATCATAAAGGTAATATTCCTTTGATAGGAGGTGTAGCTATGTTTTTTGGAATCACTTTAGGCATTTTTAGTTCTAATTTGATGAATGTAGCAGAAAATCTAGTCTTCTTTTTGATTGGTTCCTTTACTCTTATTTTAACTGGTTTAGTTGATGATATTCGTGATGTTTCTTCTAACAAGCGGTTCATTTTTCAAATTCTAGTGGCCTTGATAGCTGTTATATTTGGTGAAGTATTGATTGAAAATTTTGGAAACCTTGTTTCTGAAGAAATGCTACATTTGGGTATTTTTTCTTTAATTGTTAGTGTATTTGCAATAGTAGGAGTTATAAACTCGATGAATTTTTCGGATGGCATAGATGGCATGTCTGCCTCTTTAAGTTTAGTAACATTCATTTCAATCGCTTTTTTTGCTTATGGATTTAACGAAAATTATGCATTCAAATTTTCACTTTTATTTATTTTTGCTATCATAGCATTTTTAATTTTTAATCTTGGATTATTTATTGGAAGTCGTTTTAAAGTCTTTATGGGTGATGCGGGGAGTACTTTTATTGGATTTGCAATTGCTTGGTCTTTAATTTCATTTTCTCAAGGGGAAAATCTAATCTTCTCACCAGTTGTCGCGCTTTGGATTTTTGCGATTCCATTAATAGATAGTATTTTTGTTATGATTAGAAGAATTTCTCATGGTGAATCGCCCTTTACCCCTGATCGAAGTCATTTACATCATTTTTTTATTCTTTATGGATTTTCAGATAGGCAAACATTAGGCATTATTCTCGTCATGTCAATTACTATGGCATCTATTGGTATTTCCATGGAAATAAATGATCTTCCTGAAAGGTATATGTTTATAATTTTTGTGTTAATTTCTTTTATTTATTTATTTACTTTAAGGCATGCTTGGAGACTTTTAAATGCTAAATAAATTTAAAAAGTGAGATGATTTAGTTAAATATGAAAAAAATACTTTTAACTGGAGGGGTTGGATATATTGGTTCTCACGTTTGCATTGAACTTATTAATAAGGGTAATGAGGTAGTCATTATTGACAACCTTTGTAATTCATCAATGGAAGTTTTAAATCGTATAAAAAAAATAACTGGTTTTTCCCCAATATTCTACGAAAAAGATATACGAGATAAATCTGCCCTTCTTGAGATTTTTAATAATCACTCTATTGATAGTGTTATCCACTTTGCTGGACTTAAATCTTTAAGCGAGTCCTTAGATAAGCCAATTTCTTATTATGATAATAATTTGATTGGTACAATTAATTTGCTGACAATAATGGCACAAGTAAATTGTAAATCTATTGTATTTAGCTCCTCTGCAACTGTATATGGAACTAATCAAGATTCTCCTATCAGAGAAAATTCTCCATTATCAGCTACCAATCCATACGGACAAACAAAACTACTAATTGAAAGACTTTTACAAGATTTATATATTTCAGATAATGAATGGAATATAGCAATATTAAGATATTTCAACCCAGCTGGAGCACATGATAGTGGATTAATTGGCGAGTCTATAATTGGGATAGCCAATAATTTGTTTCCAAATGTTGCAAAAGTGGCAAATGGAAAGCTTGAAAAATTAACTATCTTTGGTGATGATTTTAATACGCATGATGGAACTGGAGTTCGAGATTATATCCATGTGGTAGACTTAGCTAAGGGTCATCTGAAAGCTTTAGAGGCTAAAAAGTCTGATTCAAAAGTTTTAGTAGTGAATCTAGGAACTGGAGAAGGCTATTCCGTTTTGGATGTTATTAGAGAATTTGAATCTGTGTCAAATAAAATAATACCTTATAAGTTTTTAGGAAGGCGAAAAGGAGATGTTTCCAAATGTTTTGCGGACCCATCACTGGCACTTAAGTTAATTGATTGGAAGGCAGAGTATAGACTTAGTCAAATGTGTAAAGATGCCTGGAATTGGGAGCTTCTTAACCCGAATGGCTATTAAAAGAAATATTATTTTATTTTATTAGCGTAATAATTTGTAGCACTAACAAAGCCTTCAACGCTTCCACAATCAAACCTTCGGCATTTGATTTTGTAGGCAATGACTCTCTCACTTTTGGCTAGAGTTTTAAGAGCGTCAGTAATTTGGATTTCTCCTGATTTACCAGGCTTGATATCTCTTAGAATATTAAATATATCAGGTGTCAAAATGTATCTTCCAATTATTGCTAAGTTGCTGGGAGCCTCTTCAGGGCTAGGCTTTTCAATCATATCAGTCACCTTGTAAATATCTTTAGAGTTTTCAAGTAAAACTCCATCTATAATGCCATATAAGCTAGATTGATCAGTATTAACTTCTTCAATAGCAACTACTGAGCAATTATATTTTTTATATATCTTTACCATTTCATTCAAAACATTTTCATTATCAATGTCACATAAATCATCTGCAAGAATTACTGCAAAAGGCTGATTTCCAATAAGAGGCTCTCCAGTAAGGATTGCGTGACCAAGTCCGAGCATTTGATGTTGCCTTATGTATGTAAAAGTTGCTTGGTCTATTACTCTTTCAATTTCATTAAGGTAGTGCTCTTTTGATGAGCCTTTTAATTGAAATTCAAGCTCAAATGAGCTGTCAAAATGATCCTCAATAGCTCTTTTCCCTCTTCCAGTTACAATTGCCATATTTTGAATACCAGCTGATAAAGCCTCTTCAACTCCAAACTGTAATAAAGGTTTGGTAAGAATTGGAAGCATTTCTTTAGGAACTGCTTTAGTGGCTGGCAGGAACCTTGTTCCATAGCCTGCAGCTGGGAATAGACATTTATTAATCAATTTATTTTTCTTGTTTAATTTTTAAATTAGCTTAATATTTATTAGCTATGTAAAGCAAGATTTTAACAACAAATTTATTAGATTTACAATTAATGAATGTTTAATGCTTATAATTAATAGATTTAAATTTTAAAATATAAATCTTATTCAGGTTTTTCTTTAATAATTATATTAGAAGCAAAATATGGAAAATTCCATAATCATTGTTCTTGGAAATTTCATGGACAAATTGGGGCAGCTTAACGAGGAATCATGTTCTAGACTTGATCTAGCTATAGATAAATTTTGTAAAAATAAATATTCTTGTATTGTTACATCTGGATGGGATTATCATGGTGAATATGATAGTGCTATTGCTGTTGCTATGAAGTCCTATATAGTTAAAAATAGCAATATTTCGCATGAAATAGTATTCACTGAAGTCAATGCAAGAGATACAGTAGGGGATGCTATATTTACTAAAAAAAATATTGTAAAGAAAACAGGCCTATATAACTTATTAGTAGTAACAAGTGACTATCACGTAACTAGAGTAAATAAAATTTTCTCTTTTATTTATGGAGAGAGTTATAAGATTAAGGTCATAGGGTCAAAAACTCCTATAAAAGAAGAATTTTCAGATCAAGAAGAAAAATCTTTAAGTATATTTTACAAAACCTTTGGAGGTTTAAAGTCTGGGGATGATGTTTTAATATATAAAAGATTGTGCTCTGATCACCCTTATTATAATGGTGATTCTTACCCTAAAATTTAAGCTGAAAAATATAATTAATAAGAATGAATTAAGTCATTATCCATTTTATATAAATGATTAAAATTTACAAATCGCCAATGTAAACTACATCAGCTTTAATACCTAATTGCGTTAATTCTTTATTGATATCATTTAAATATAGTTTATTCATTGCAATTATCTTATTATTCTTAAACATTTTCATCTTAAGTTGAGATGAATGAATTATTTCGTTGCCAGTTATTGGAAAAAATTTTCTTGCAATATTTGGATTAGTGTCTATAACAAAAGGAATGTGTTTGAAATCTAAATTAAGAATATTCATCATCATCACACCCTTTCCTGCTGCTCCCCAAATAACATCATTTTTATTAATTTTGTTTAATAATCTAGCTTTCCATTTTGAATAATCTCTATTTGCTATATTTTTATTTTGTACTTGTTTCTTTTCATCAATAAAAACATAATCATTAATTTTTTTATAAAGAGCAATTATGTTTTCTTCATTAAAGACATATTCTATAAACTCAGCGCAATAGCCGTTATCACCCATTAATGTGTTAAGACTATAGCTATCTAAGTAACTGCAGTGCTCATTTGAGAAATAGTGATAATTATCTTTCAAAACATATGAAGCGCATGGAATTTCAATAAAAATATATTCTGGATATTCATGTGCAATGGTTGATATAAAACTTCTAACATCTGAAATATGTTCTAACACATGCCTTGCTATAATTAAATCTGGGTATTCTTTTTGAGTCTCATAAAGACTTGCAATTTTATTAATCTTCCCTTTTTTTTCTGAACTCTTCCATGATGGATCGTAGCAGGAGAAGTCAGCATTTGGCATATTGGAGCTTAGTAATTCAGCAAAATTACAATCACCTGCACCAACTTCAACTATTTTATTAATTTTATTATTAAAATATTTAGTGAGGCGTTTAGAGATATAACTCAAATAATTGTTAAATGTATTTGAGTGAGACCTGTTAGCATCATATTCTATTTTGTAATTTAATTGCTTGTAATCTTTATTAAATAAAAAACCACAATCTTGACATTGCACAAAAAATACATGAGTCTTCTCGGCATTTACAGCTTGAATCCTATTATCAAAGTAATGAAGGTTATAAATTGGTATATTTTCTTCACAGAATATATCAACTAAATTAAAAGATGAGCACACTAAACACTGATGGGTATTTTCAATTTGATTTTTATTACTCATAAAGGGGGGGGGCTAATTTTCAATTGTTATTATTAAAATGAATATGCAATTTCAAAATATTATTTTTTATTCAACGGTGACCGACTGAATTTGTATTGTACCTTTAGTGAAGACATAATCCCATGTCTAGAATTCACAATGGAATTCCAATCCAACCAACTCATTTATCAAAAAGAATACACTAAACGACAACAGATCATTTATGTTCTTATCCATCATCTTCACGATAGAGAAGGGTGGGGTTACAGAAAGATATCAAATTGGTTGAATAAGAGTTCCATATTGACCCATACAGGGAAGAACTGGTTCTCTTCATCGGTTATCTCAGTCTTAAA
>Ga0209425_10000837_pt1 | contig 36896 bp, 35 predicted proteins | sample COG_05_FD_184749 | JGI IMG/M metagenome (GOLD analysis project Ga0209425, IMG submission 184749) | Pelagic Microbial community sample from North Sea - COGITO 998_met_05 (SPAdes) (version 2) | ecosystem: Environmental > Aquatic > Marine > Neritic zone/Coastal water | place: Helgoland, sampling...
AGAGGGAATAAAGTTGTTAAAAACCCTCAAAAACACCTAATCCAAAAAGTGCAAAATCATATTTAACAGGATCTTTAATATCTAAAGATCTTAATTTGATGTCCAGTTCTAAAACTGCCTTATGATCATTTTGAGTTCTGTTAAGAAGCCCAAGTTTTCTGGCCACATTTCCACTATGAATATCCAAAGGACATGATAATATTGAAGGTGAAATTTGTTTCCAAATCCCAAAATCAACACCATTTTTGTCACTACGTACCATCCACCTTAAAAACATATTGATTCTCTTACAAGCTGATCCTTTCAAGGGATCACTTATATGCTTTGTTGTTCTTTTAGGAAAATTTTTTTTAAAAAAAATATTTTTAAAATTATGAACTGATAAGTGCATGTTTTTTTCTTTGTTATTTGGCATAAAAACATTTTCTAATCCTCCATGGCTTAAATATATTCTTTTCAATGTTTTTACAAAATACCTAAAGTCAATGGGATTAAATGTTCTGTGTATGATATGTAATTTTTCAATTTCTTTTTCACTTGAATTTAAAATAAAATCATGGGGAGAATTATCAAGTATTTCCATCATTTTATAGCTATTTCTAATAATTGTTTTCCTTTGTCCCCAAGCTATTATTGAAGTTAAAAACGATGCAATTTCTATATCTTCTTTTTTCGTGAAAACATGAGGAACTTGGATGGGATCCGATTCAATGAACGATTTTTGATTGTATTGAAATGATTTCTCATTCAAAAAATCTTTTAATTCAGAACTAGTTAAACCATTTACCATCAACTAAGTTAAGTTTTCTATCAGCCATATCAGCCAATTCTTTATTGTGCGTAACAATTACTATTGTGATATTTAGTTTTTTTCTTAACTCAAAAAAAAGATTATGAAGATTTTCAGCTGATTTGGAATCGAGATTGCCGCTTGGTTCATCAGCAAATATAATTTTTGGCTCATTTATTAGAGCCCTGGCAACAGCTACTCTTTGTTGTTCACCACCTGAAAGTTCAGATGGCTTTTGATCTTTTATTTTTGAAAGGTTAAGTAATTTTAAAAGTTCCTCGGCTCTTGTTTCAATTTCATTGATTTTATCACCTCTAATCATCCCGGGGATGCAAATATTTTCAAGTGCGGTAAACTCAGGAAGAAGTTCATGAAATTGAAAAATAAATCCAATTTGAGTATTTCTAAAATTAGAAATTTCTTTTTCATTTAAGTCCTGTACTTTAATTTTGTTTAAGATCAACTCAAAACTTTCATTATCATCTGCACCGTCTAGGGTGCTTAAAATATGTAATAGAGTGGTTTTGCCAGCTCCTGAGGGACCTACAATTGAAATAACTTCACCTTCACCAATTTCAACACTTACATTGTCTAATACCTTTTTATTATCAAATGTTTTAGAAATACTTTTTGCAGAAATCATTATTTTAAATATTAGCTTTTATTTTTTTTTAACAAGTTATAATCTAAGAAATAATTTATCCGCAATGAAATTTGATGATTCATTGGATTTTCAAATAAATTTTTAGTGCTGGTGTAATAGTTGATTCCCGACATATTATCTTCATTGAATATATTATTTCTATAAAGTAAGGTCGCTTTACTTCCAGGTGCAAACTCCCAATTAAATCCCAAATCAAAGTTCCATAAATTAAAATTTGTATTAGGATCATAATCAATGGTTGTTTTATTTGAAAGCTCTCTATTTCCATTAGAATCTAGTAAATAAAATAAACTACTATAATTGGCAGAACTCCAAAATTGTCTTAGTTTCAAGTTAATTGATTTGTAAGAGTCAAAGTTGTAGTTCAAAGCAATATTATTTTCAAGAGCTTTTACATCTCTAACTCCAAAATAGACTTCATTCTTTTCTTTAAAAATTTGACCAACATCATCATGTTGTATTTTATTTTGTAAGCTGTATTCGAAATTTAATTTATTGTTTGCTCTAATTTCTATTCCAAAACCAAAGTCAAAACCTCTTTTGTTTTCATTAAAATCTTCATTTATAGAGTACCTATGTCCTAAATCAAAAGAATATTGAATTTTCTTTCTATCATCTGAATCGAATTCAAATTGAAATTCGACTTCGGCTGGATCAATTATATAGGTATCTTTTTTCCTAGGTTCATCATAGTTTTTATAAGCGGAGGTATAATCTAAATCAATTCCAAATTTGTCTAATTTTAGAGTGGTCAAATTAATTCCTGCTCTTCCTCCTCTAGATTTTAGAATTTTTGGTAAGAACCGACTTCTTTCGCTGATAAAAAAGTATCCTGTAATCTTTTTATAATTTTTGTAAGGCTTAAAGGTCATGTACCTCATTCTTGCAGAAAATCTTTGATCATTTTTATTTCTGTAAAAACCAAGATCGTTTTGTGTGTAGTTTGCATCCACACCATTCCAACTAAGAGCGTATCTATAATTTCCTGTTAATTCCTCAATATTAATAGATCCTCTAAACCCCTTTGTATCAGAAAAAGTAGGCGAATCACTTCTGTATACAATACTTTTAAGATTAAATTTTTTTTTGTTGTCAAACAGATCCATTACAAATGCACTGTTATTGGCGTTTTCAAAATCTTTTGTCGCTCTCAGTACACTAGTATTTAAAAATGAAATGGAAGAATGTTCATTGGCGATTTGTTGGGTTAAAGATAAAATATTAAAATTGGTAAGTGGAGCAATTTTTTGACTTCTAATTTCATTTGTATTGGTATTTCTTATTCTTGCATAAGCATTGTTAGTAATTGAATTTATAATTCCAATACTAAGTCCAGAATCAGTCGTTCCAGTAATTTTTATAGAATTTAATAGGTCAGGTTTTCCATCGTAGTTTAAAATTTCTTCATCATTTTGTAAATAATCGTCTTCATCAAAACTAATTTCATCACCTATTCTTCTACTGTAGAAAAAATTTCCAGCTCTAAATGATTGACCATCAGCTTTGTTAAATAAAGATGCTCCCTCAGTAAAAAAAGCTCGATTCTCATCAAATTGTTGTTCAAAGGGTGTTAAATTTAATTCTTTATCATCAAAAGTTACTTGACCAAAATCAGGAATTAAAGTAGCATCTAATGTAAAGCTGTTACTTATTCCATATTTAAGATCCATTCCAGCTGAATAGTTATTTGTTGGACGATCACCATTTTTAAAATCAACTGAAGATTGAGCATATGGATAAAAAAACAGTCTCAGTGGTGGGGTAATGTTTTTAATATCATTGGTAATTCCCATGGATTCAGGATACTTTGCGTTTACTTGATCAACAAAATTCCAGGTATAAACTTCACCAAATTCAACAATTTTACGACCAAAATTAATTCCCCATTTTTGAATTTCTTTTGAGGGAAAACGCAAAGCACTGTAAGGTATTCTCATTTCCATACTCCATCCATCCTCAATTATAGATGCTTTTGATTCAAAAACCGTATCAAAATTTTGGTCTTCATCTTTCATTTCACCAGATGTATATCGATCTCCTAAAGTTCCCGCACTAGTTATTTGAAAACTTTGGTAATTAATATTGTCATCATAAGTATTTATCGAAATAAAAAATGTTTCAGCATTGACCTCCCAAACATCATCTCTTTGACTGAACTCAATTGGTACATCTTTTGGGTTATTGAAAATACCAGCAACGTAAACAGAACTGTCGTCGTAACCAACATAAACAAAACTTTCATAACCACTTTTTTCAGAGGAACCATTATTTGGCATCCATCTTTCAAAATTTGAAGCTGGAGTTAGATTATCCCATTGTTTATCATCTACAATTCCGTCGATTTTTGGAGGGGAACTAAATCTTTTAATATTAATAGTTCTTCTTTCTTGAGCAGAACCAAAAACTAAAAAAAATAGAAATAAAAAATTTAAAACGTAATTCATTAAAGTTGTTACTATATAATATTACAAAAATAGTTAGATTAGATAAACAAATTAAGGTTTAATAATGCAAAAATCATTTTTTCTATTTACAGAATTTATTAGCCATTTTATTAAATGAAAAAAAACATAATATTAGGCGGAGGGTGTTTTTGGTGTACAGAAGCAATTTTTAAAAGAACTAAGGGTGTCGAAAAAGTACTGCCTGGATATATCGGAGGAAACACATTAAAACCAACTTACAAGGAGATTTGTACGGGTCTTACAGGTCATGCTGAAGTAATAAGTATAGATTATAATACCAATTTAATCGATTTAAGAAGTATTTTAGAAATTTTCTTTTCGACACATGATCCCACAACTTTAAATAGACAAGGTAATGATGTTGGTACTCAATATAGATCGTCAATATTTACCAACGACAAGGAAGAAATTAAATTAATTTCGGATTTAATTATAAGTTTAGATAAGTCCAACGAGTTCAGTAATAAAATTGTAACATCTATTGAAAATAAAACTACTTTTTATGAAGCTGAAAATTATCATCACGATTATTTTGAAAACAATAAAAATGTTCCTTATTGTTCAATAGTAATATCACCTAAAGTAGAAAAATTTAAAAAAAATAATAGTAAGTTTTTGAATTAAATCAATTCTTAAATAATATCCCAAAACTCAACCAGTTCATCATTTTTTTTGACATTTTAATGGAAAGATTAAAAAAGAATTTAAAAATGAATTTATCTTTTTTAAAAGTTAAAACACTCACTATTGCGCCAAACATAAATCCAAACCATATTAACAAAATTTGGTAAACAGGAAATATAATTAAAAGTCTAAATGGCCAATAAATTAAAGCTGGGAGATTATCTAGTGGTAAAAATGCTACAATAGGTCCTGAGACTTTTGCTGCAACACTTCCTGTTACCCCAAAAACAATAAATACTATTATCATTTGGAACGGAGTTGATATACCCCATTTTTCTTTTAATTTTTGAAGCATGTGTTATTTCAAAATATTAGAAATTTGATCAGCTAATTCTTTTCCAATTCTATCTTGAGCCTCGTTTGTAGCTGCACCAATGTGAGGGGTTAATGAAATATTAGGATGCATTAATAGCTTAATTTCAGGCTTTGGTTCATTTTCAAAGGTGTCTAAACCTGCAAAAGAAACTTTTCCAGATTCTAATGCAGATACAAGTTCTACTTCATTAATTACGCCTCCTCTAGCAGCGTTAACTATACCTACACCATTTTTCATTAATTCAAATTCTTTTTTATCAATAACATACTGATTTTGAGCTGGTACATGAAGACTAATAAAATCAGATTTTTTTAATAATTCATCAAGTGGTGAAATTTTAATTTCAAAATCTATAGAATTTCCTCCCATAAAATTTAAAGTAATTTTAGTTTCCTTTAAAAACTTGTCATAAGCTAAAACGTTCATTCCTATACCAAGAGCAATTTTTGCAGTTTCTCTACCAATTCTACCAAAACCAATGATTCCAATTGTTTTTCCTCTCAGTTCAACTCCTTTTGCGTAGGCTTTTTTAAGTTTCTTAAAATTACTATCTCCTTCTAATGGCATATTTCTATTGGATTCGTGTAAAAAACGAACACCACCATATAAATGAGCAAATACTAGCTCAGCAACAGAGGATGAAGAAGCTGCAGGCGTATTTATAACGCTTAAGCCCTTACTGCGGGCGTATTCAACATCAATATTATCCATTCCAACACCTCCTCTTCCAATTATTTTTAAACTAGGGCACTGGTCAATTAAATCTTTTCTAACTGTTGTGGCGCTTCTAACAAGAAGAACAGCAATATTTTCAGTTTGAATATGATTAATTAGTTGTTCTTGGGCTACAGTAATTGTAGAAATATTAAATCCAGCTTTTTCCAAAGCATCTTTTCCGCTTTGTGAAATACCATCATTTGCCAATATATTTATCATTAATTTAAGTTTTAAACATTATTTTTTAATTCTTTCATAACCTCAACTAAGACATTTACTGATGAAATGTCCATAGCATTATATATGGATGCCCGATAGCCTCCAACAGATCTGTGACCATTAACTCCGCTAATATTGGCATTTTTACACATCTTATCGAATTGTTCTTTGTGTTGATTGTTTTTAAGATTAAAAGTTGCATTCATACAACTTCTGTCCTCAATAGAAGCAAAACCTTCAAATAATTCATTGGAGTCAATTTCATTGTAAATTAAGTTTGATTTTTTTGAGTTTTTTTCTTCAATAGAACTTATGCCACCATTTTCTTTTAACCACTGTAAAGTAAGCATTGAAGTGTATACAGCAAAAACAGGAGGGGTATTAAACATGCTATCCTTATCGATATGAACTCTGTAATCAAGCATTGAAGGAATTTGTCTATCAACCTTTCCAAGAATATCTTCTTTTACAACAACTAGGGTTGTTCCTGCTGGACCCATGTTTTTTTGAGCACCTGCATAAATTAAATCAAATTTTGAAAAATCAATATTTGTTGAAAATATATCTGAGCTCATATCAGCAATTAGTGGTACGTTTGTATTTGGAAGGGTCTTTATTTGAGTTCCGAAAATTGTATTATTTGTTGTTAAATGTACGTAATCGAGATTTTGATCAATATCGAAGCCTTTAGGAATGTAATTAAAGTTTTTATCTTTTGAAGAGGCTAGTTCAACAACTTCTCCAAATAATTTAGCTTCTTTAATAGCTTTTGTAGACCATGAACCAGTATTTAAATAGCCAGCTTTATTTTGCAATAAATTATAAGCAGTCATTAAAAACTGAAGGCTTGCTCCACCTTGAAGGAAAAGCGCTTTGTATCCTTTATTTTCAAGGTTTAATAATTCTAATGCTAAACTAGTAGCATGATCCATTATTTCAACGAAATCTTTACTTCTATGGGAAATTTCTATTAATGAAAGTCCGCTATTATTTATGTTAAGAATGGCATCTGAGGCTTTTTTAATTACTTCCTCAGGAAGAATGCTAGGGCCTGCGCTAAAATTGTGTATTTTCATTATTGTTTTTTAAAAAGGTGCAAATTAATCAAATGATAGAAATTATTTCATAATATTTAAATAAGATATCATCAGATTTTCAACAAAAAATCTAAAGTATCAATATTGTCTGCGTAATTGTTAATTTTTGGATTTTGACTTAACCCAAAGTTGATAGAATTTGAAATATTTAAATTACTTACTACACATTGCAAAGAATCTTTTAAACTATTGATTTTTTTTTGTAATTCTGAAATTGAATTATAATTTTCATAAAACAAACAAGCAATAGGCGAACCAAGTTTATCATCCTCTTTAATCATAAGAAATCCATTTTCTATAAATTTTTGTTCACTCATTAAATAGACTGCCTTGTTGTAATCGTAATTGTTAGCATATTTGTTATGATTGATAATATCACGAAAGTCATAGATGGCATTAAATAACAAATCAAAGTTGTAGTTTTTTGGAACAAAAATTTTAGAAACACTTCTACAACCCATTCCGAAGTAGTTAAAAATATCTTTTCCAAGATTCTTTAAATCTCTTTCAGATTCGTTTCCGTCTAAAATGGCGATGGAGTGTCTGTTTTTCCTAAGAAGTCTTGGGTAGTTTTTAAAGTAGTATTCAAAATGTTTAAATGAACTATTACTTCCTGTTGCAATTACACCATGAAAGTTTTTTAGTGGTTTTTCAACAAATTTTATTTTGTTTTTAAAACCTGGCAATAATGATTCGATAAAATCTACAATTAAAGGGATTAATATTTTGTCATCAGACGATAGTTTGATTAAACAATTGTAATTTAATAACATAGCACACAAAAAATCGTGGAATCCAACCAGAGGAAGATTTCCAGCCATAATAATTGCGACAGTTTTGTCAGAGCAATCTTTTATTTCATATTGTTTTGTCCATAAAATTATATTGTTTTCACAAAGTTCTTTGCTCCAATGATTTAAAGCTAAAAAGATGTAGTCTTTGGTAAACCAATTGTTGAATTGGTGGGCTAAGATGATTTGTTTTTCAAACTTTTTAATCCAAAAATCATAACTAGAATCTTTCTTTGATTTACAAAGGCTCTCCAAAAGTTTTCCTAATTGACTCAGTGCGTTTATTCTTTTATCTAATGAGTTCACTAAATTTGTTAAGAATTTTAATTCAATTACTTTTGCATGCAAATCTATATAAAGATAATGTAATTACCATGGCTATTAAAATTACTGATGAGTGTATAAATTGTGGAGCTTGTGAGCCTGAATGCCCCAACACAGCTATATACGAAGCTTCTTATGAATGGAAGTATTCGGATGGAACAAGTTTACTTGGAGATATTAAACTTCCTAATGGAAAGATAGCCAATGCCGATAAAGAGCAAGAACCTGTTTCCGATGAATTTTATTTTATTGCTACAGATAAGTGTACAGAATGTGTAGGTTTTCATGAGGAACCTCAATGTGCCGCAGTATGCCCAGTAGATTGTTGCGTGCCTGACGAAGACAATGTCGAGACGGAAGATTTCCTTAAAGGAAAACAAAAATTTATGCACCCTGAAAATTAATATATGAAAGCTGGAATAGTTGGTCTTCCTAACGTTGGTAAATCCACACTTTTTAATTGTTTGTCTAATGCAAAAGCTCAAAGTGCAAATTTTCCTTTTTGTACCATTGAACCTAATATTGGTATAATCAATGTACCTGACAAAAGACTTGAAAAATTAGAAATACTTGTAAATCCTGAAAAAGTCATCCCAGCAACTGTAGAAATAGTTGATATTGCAGGTTTGGTTAAAGGAGCTAGTAAAGGGGAGGGGTTAGGTAATCAGTTTTTAGCAAATATTAGAGAAACGGATGCTATTTTACATGTTTTAAGATGTTTTGATGATGATAACATAGTTCATGTTGAGGGTTCGGTAAATCCAGTAAGAGACAAAGAAATAATTGATCTTGAATTACAATTGAAAGATTTAGAAACAGTAGAAAAAAAGTTAGATAAAATTAAAAGGTTAGTTAAAACTGGTAATAAAGATGCCATTAAGGAATCAAATATTTTAAATAAAATTATAAATCATTTACATAGTTTTAACCCTGTTAGAGGTCTTGATTTTTCAAATGAAGAAAAAGATTACGTTGATACAATTCAACTTATAACAAGTAAACCAGTTTTATATGTTTGTAATGTTGATGAATCATCTGCTATTAATGGAAATAAACACGTTGATGATTTAAAAGCTTCTTTAGAAAACGAGAATGCAGATGTGATGATTTTAGCAGTTGGCACTGAAGCAGATATAAATGAGTTGGATAGTTATGAAGATAGACAAGCCTTTCTTTTAGATATAGGCCTTTCAGAACCTGGATCAACTAAACTTATAAAAAAAGCTTACGATTTGTTAAATCTCCAGACTTATTTTACAGCTGGAATCAAAGAGGTTAGGGCGTGGACAATAAACAAAGGCATGACCGCACCAAAAGCAGCAGGAGTGATACATACTGATTTTGAAAAAGGCTTTATAAGAGCAGAAGTTATTTCATATAATAATTACATTAAATATGGTAGTGAATCTAAAGTCCGTGATGCAGGAAAGTTAAATATTGAGGGCAAGGACTATGTTTTATTAGACGGGGATATAATGCATTTTAGATTTAATGTTTAAAAAAGATTTCAACAACCTCTGAAACATATTGTTAATTAATTTTTAATTACATCATATTATATTTTTTATTGATATACTATATTAGCTGGTATACTGATAAATGGCTATTTCATCAAACTATACTGAGGATAATATTAGATCTCTTGATTGGAAAGAGCATATTAGAATGCGCCCCGGAATGTACATTGGTAAACTTGGAGATGGTTCATCTCCTGACGATGGGATTTATATTTTATTAAAAGAAATTCTTGATAATTCTGTTGATGAATTTGTCATGGGTGCCGGAAAAACAATTGAAATTTCAATTTCCGACAGAGGTGTTTCAGTTCGTGATTATGGTAGAGGAATTCCACTAGGAAAAGTTGTAGATGTTGTTTCAAAAATGAATACCGGAGGAAAGTATGATACCAGGGCTTTTAAAAAATCAGTTGGACTTAATGGTGTTGGTACAAAAGCAGTAAATGCTTTGTCCTCAATTTTTAAAGTTGAATCTTGCAGAGAAGGCAAATTAAAATCCGTTGTCTTTGAAAAAGGAAATCTTGTTGATGATTTTCCTGAAGAAGAAACATCTAGAAGAAAAGGAACAAAAATTTCATTTTACCCAGATAATATAATTTTTAAAAATTATAAATATAGAGCAGAGTATGTCTCTAAAATGCTTAAGTATTATGTTTATTTAAATCCTGGATTGACTATAGTTTTTAATGGAGACAAGTATTCTTCTGACAATGGTTTAAAAGATCTGCTTGAAGACAATAATGATATTGAAAAACTACTTTATCCTATTATACACCTAAAAGGAAATGATATTGAAGTTGCTATAACACACAGCCGTGTGCAATACAGTGAAGAGTATTATTCTTTTGTCAATGGTCAACACACAACTCAGGGAGGTACTCATCAGTCAGCTTTTAGAGAATCAATTGTAAAAACAATTAGGGATTTTTATGGAAAACAATACGATTCATCAGATATAAGAAAATCTGTAATAGCTGCAATAAGTATTAAGGTTATGGAGCCTGTCTTTGAATCACAGACTAAAACTAAATTGGGTTCAACCGAAATGGGTGGAAAGTTGCCAACCGTCAGATCATATATCAATGAATTTATAGGTAAGTATTTAGATAATTATTTACATAAAAATCCTGAAATCTCTGAAAAAATTCAGAAGAAAATTGTTCAAGCTGAAAAAGAAAGAAAAGAACTTTCAGGAATTAGAAAACTAGCAAGAGAAAGAGCTAAAAAATCTAGTCTTCACAATAAAAAATTAAGGGATTGTAGGGTGCATTTAAATGATATGAGTAAAGAAAACAGGTTGGATTCTACACTTTTTATCACAGAGGGTGATTCTGCGAGTGGTTCAATTACGAAATCAAGAAATGTTAATACTCAAGCAGTATTTAGTTTAAGAGGAAAGCCTTTGAACTGTTATTCTATGAGTAAAAAAATTGTTTATCAAAATGAAGAATTTAATTTGTTACAAGCAGCTCTAAATATTGAGGAAAGTATTGAATATTTAAGATATAATAATATAGTAATTGCAACAGATGCAGACGTGGACGGAATGCATATTAGATTATTGTTAATTACGTTTTTTTTACAATTTTTTCCTGAATTAATAAAAGAAGGACATTTGTTTATTTTGCAAACGCCTCTTTTTAGAGTTAGAAACAAAAAAGAAACGATATATTGTTATTCTGAAAAAGAAAGAATAGCTGCAGTTGATAAACTAGGTAGTAAACCTGAAATAACTAGATTTAAAGGTTTGGGTGAAATATCTCCAAATGAATTTAAACATTTTATAGGTGAAAATATTCGTTTAGATCCTGTTATGCTTGATGAAAATTTTACTATTGAAGATTTATTGTCATTTTACATGGGTAAAAACACACCAGATAGACAAAAATTTATAATTGATAATCTAAAAGTTGAATTAGACAGAATAGAAACATAAATGAAGAATTTGATAAATTCAGACAATATGGACGAGGAAAATTTAGGAGATTCTTTAATTAGGGTTTCTGGTATGTATAAGGACTGGTTTTTGGATTACGCCTCTTATGTAATTCTTGAACGTGCTGTTCCATCTATTGAAGATGGGTTTAAGCCAGTTCAAAGAAGGATTCTTCATTCAATGAAAGATTTAGATGATGGACGCTTTAATAAAGTTGCTAACATTGTAGGTCATACAATGCAGTATCATCCTCACGGCGATGCAAGTATTGCTGATGCAATGGTTCAAATTGGTCAAAAAGAGTTATTGATTGAAACTCAGGGTAACTGGGGAAATATATTAACCGGAGATAGATCAGCTGCGTCAAGGTATATTGAGGCAAGATTATCTAAATTTGCTCTTGAAGTAGTTTTTAGCCCTAAAATTACTCAATGGCAAGCATCTTACGACGGCAGAAGAAAAGAACCTATTAATTTACCAGCAAAATTTCCTTTATTACTTGTTCAAGGTGGTGAGGGTATTGCTGTTGGTTTGTCAACAAAAATTTTACCTCATAATTTTGTAGAATTAATAGATGCCTCAATTAAGTGTTTAAAAGGGCAAAAGTTTGTTATTTACCCTGATTTTCCAACATCTGGGATAGTTGACGTTACAAATTATAACGACGGTTTGAGAGGAGGTAGAATAAAAGTTAGAGCGAGAATTAATCAATTAAATAAAAATACTCTTGTTATAAATGAAATTCCATTTTCAACAACTACATCTTCACTTATAGAATCAATTTTAAAAGCAAATGACAACGGCAAGATTAAAATCAAAAAAATCGAAGATAACACTGCGAATGATGTTGAAGTTTTGGTTCATTTACCCACTGGAGTTTCACCAGATAAGACGATTGATGGACTATTTGCATTTACATCATGCGAAACATCCATTTCTCCTCTAGGTTGCGTTATTGAGGATAATAAGCCTTTATTTATAGGAGTTTCAGAAATCTTAAAAAAATCTACCGTACATACAAAAGAGTTGCTTAGGTTAGAGTTGGAATTTAAAAAAAGTGATTTAGAAAACCAGTGGCATTACGCTTCTCTGGAGAGAATTTTTATTGAAAATAGAATTTATCGAGACATTGAGGATGTTGAAACTTGGGATGGTGTAATTAAAGCAATTTTTGAAGGACTTACGCCTTTTGTTAAAAAATTAAAACGTGACATTGTTGAGGAGGATATTGTCAGGCTAACAGAAATCAAAATTAAAAGGATTTCGAAATTTGATATAGATAAAGCTCAGTTAAAGATAGAATCTATTGAGGAGGAATTAAAGCAGATAAATCATCATCTTAATAATTTAACTGAATTTGCTATTCAATTTTTCAAAAACTTGAAGTTGGTTTATGGAAAAGACAAAAAAAGAAAAACTGAAATTAGAATATTTGAAGATGTTGATGCTAAAAAAGTAGTTGTTAAAAATTCAAAGCTTTATGTTAACAGAGAAGAGGGTTTTGTTGGAACATCAATTAAACGAGATGAGTTTGTTGAAGAGTGCTCGGACATTGATGATGTTATAGCATTCACCGAAGAGGGTAAAATGATGGTAAGTAAGGTTGATTCAAAAAAATTTATTGCCAAAAACATAAATCACGTGGCTGTTTTTAAGAAAAAAGATTCCAGAACAGTTTACAACATGATTTACAGGGATGGAAAAAAAGGAACATCTTTCATAAAAAGATTTAGTGTTACTGGTGTAACAAGAGACAAAATATATGATTTAACAAGAGGCTCAGAGGGCTCGAAGGTGTTGTATTTTTCTGCAAATCCTAATGGTGAGGCTGAAATTGTTAATATTATTTTAAGACAATCAGGATCAATCAAAAAATTAAAATGGGAATTAGATTTCGCTGACCTAGAGATAAAAGGTAGAGCTTCAAAAGGGAATATAGTTACTAAATATTCAGTAAATAAAGTTGAATTCAAAGAAAAGGGATTATCAACTTTAAAACCAAGAAAAATATGGTTTGACGAAACCGTACAACGCCTCAACACTGACGAAAGAGGCGAGTTGTTAGGAGAGTTTAAAAGTGATGACACTTTGCTTATTATTAAGCAAAATGGAACTCTTAAAATAATTAAACCTGATTTAAACATGCATTTTCCAGAAGATATGATTATTTTGGAAAAATGGATTCCAGAAAAACCTCTTTCTGCTATTTATTTTGACGGCAGTAAAGAAAGGTATTACATTAAGCGTTTTCTAGCCTCTTTTTCAAAGATAGATCAACAGTTTGTTCCAGTTGGGAATAAAAATCAATTAGAAATTATTTCAGCAGACTGGAAACCTGTTATTGAAATAAGTTTTGCTAAAACATCTAAGGGACAAAAAGAAAATATAATTCAAAATATTGAAGAATTAATCTCTGTTAAAGGTATTAAAGCTATAGGAAATCAGCTTACTTCATTAAAAGTTAAAAACATAAATGTGCTGGAATCTATTCCGTACACTCCACCTGAGAAAGCAACGCTTATGGAGCTTGAAGTAAAAGATGAGGAAAATATAGTGAGAGAAACAGATTTAGACACTGATAAGCCATCAAATAATAATCAAGGTCAAACAGAATTAGATTTTTAAAAAAAATTAATTATTAATTTTATCTAATGGTATGTTGTTAATTTTTTTAGCTCTTCCTCTTTTTTTATTTACTATGTCTCCCACGTAAGAGTACTCAAATGTATACTCATCGAAAGAGGTGCTTAGAATCTTCATTTGAATCGACTTTTCCTCTGATAAGTTCTTTGGATTAATTTTCTTTAAAATACACTCACAATCTGAAACCCAAGTTACATATGAGGAATCAATTGTATTGTTAAAATAGTCAACTTCAATATCGGGAGTTCTTGTAAAGTAAGTCTTTAGATTATTTCCGTTTGAAGATGTCGATTCAAATTCAAAAGTGCCGGTTTGAAACTGTAGGCAATTCCTTTCTTGTTGATAGCAAGAAAAAAACAAAAAACATAAGGCTAAATAGTATTTTTTCACATTCAAAGGTAATTTAATTTTGAAACACATTAAAAGAGTTGTCTTCATAAAAAAAAATGATTTCTTTTATGTTTTTTTTAGATTTATGAATCAAAGGACTTGATGACCCAACAGAGCCGAGTAGGGGAAAGTTATCGTTATTTGAATGTTTCGAATTGTTGTTTGTAGTTCCTTTTACAAGCCAATCTATTGAAATGTCTTTAAAAGAATTAGATATTTTTATTAAAAAATCCAAGCTTGGTTTATTTCTCCCACTTAATACATGAGAAACGCTAGACCTTTGAACTCCTATTTTTGTAGCAAATTGGGATGCTGAAAGATCGTTAGATTCTAAAATATATAATAATCTTTTATTGAAATTTTCCATGTATACATTTGTAAAATTAATAAAATTTTTTAATAATAAAAATGAATATTTAACATAATATTAAAATAAATCTTTACTTTAAATAATTATATATAAAATACTTAAAAACAATAAGTTAACTATTTTAATATAGATTTTGTATACAATTGTAATATTAATTGTTTTGTACTGTATTTTTTTAATTGAAAAATTTACATATGTAAATAATTCTATCCTTAAATTTGTAATTATTTATCCAATGAAAGATTTTAATTTTTATGATGATTTTAAGGTAAAGACCTTGTATGGTAGATACATAACTAATGATTGTATTTATAAATTGCATAAAGTACACAATTATTCGATCCTTGGTTACAGTGTCAATAATAAACCTATTTATTACTTTAAGATGGGTTCAGGAAAGAAAAAGATTTTGATTTGGTCACAAATGCACGGAAATGAATCAACTTCAACTAAAGCTCTTTATGATGCTCTTTCGTATTTTTCTAAAATTGATCACAATTACTTATCTCATCTCTCTCTACACATAATACCAATTTTGAACCCAGACGGAGCTCTTCTTTATTCAAGGGAAAATTATAATAATGTAGACCTGAACAGAGATGCTCTTTTATTAACTCAAAAGGAGAGTGTTCTTTTAAGAAATTTATATAAAAAAATTAAACCACATTATTGTTTTAATCTTCATGATCAAAGAAGTATATATTCTGTCTCAAACACAAAAAATCCTTCAATATTATCTTTTCTTTCACCCTCAGCTGATTCTACAAAATCTGAAACTAAGTCAAGAGTAATAAGTATGAAAATTATAGCTTCAATCAGTGAAAAATTATCAACTCTAATACCTGATTGCTTTTCAAGGTATAACGATGATTATAATATAAATTGTGTGGGAGATACTTTTCAATCACTAGGGACTCCAACTATACTTTTTGAATCAGGTCATTATCAAAACGATTACCAAAGGGAAAATACAAGAAAATACATGTGTTTTGCACTCATTTCATCTTTATGTTCAATTGCTTTTGATAATTTCAAAAAATTTAATCACAAGGACTATTATTTGATTCCTAAAAACACAACTTATTTGACAGACGTATTTTTAAGAAATGTAAAAGTCAAGCAAGATGAAAAATATTTTACAACAAATATATCTATTATGTATAAGGAGGTTTTTAACAATATTACAAATCAAATAGAATTTGAACCTTACATTGACAAAAAAGGAGATTTGAAAAATATGTTTGGTCACAAAGACATTGATTTCAGTAATGTTAGTGAATGTTTTGATTTAAATATGAATCCTGTAAGTAAGTTGATGTTTAGAGTAGGTTAATTACGAATAATTCAATAAAATTTAAATTTATTTGAAATTTATTGAATATATTTGCGCTTTCATAATTTATAAATCAATGTAATGAATAAATTTAAATTGGATGAAATTGATCATCAAATATTAGATCTTTTAATTGATAACACAAGAACTGCTTTTACGGATATAGCTAAAAAATTATTAATTTCTGCTGGTACTGTTCATGTTAGAGTAAAGAAAATGGAAGATGCTGGAATTATAAAAGGATCATCCTTAACATTAGATTATAAAAAGTTAGGATATACTTTCATAGCATATATTGGAATATTTTTAGAAAAAACTCATCAAACAAAGTTTGTATTAAATAATTTAGAGGCTGTTCCTTTTGTCACAGTTGCTCACATTACCACTGGAAAATTTAATATTTTTTGTAAAGTACGTGCAAAAAGTACTGACCATGCTAAACAAATTATTTTTGACATTGATGATATTGAAGGTGTATCAAGAACTGAAACTATGATTTCCTTAGAAGAAAGCATAAATGATAAAAAACGGTTGATGCATAGAATTTTTAATGAACTTTAAAATATTATCCAATTAAGTGAGAAAGCTTACCAAAAAAGAAAGATTCAAAGATAAAGTTCTATCCAAATTTCAAGTTTATAATAGTATTTTTTCAACTCTTCCCTATGAAAGTATTTCAAATACGGGGGTAATGTTACCTCTATTTGAGAAGATTTGTATTGAGGGATATGAAAAAAATAATAATCCTACCCAAATAGTTAATTATTTTTTTAGCACCTATTTAAACGAAAACAGTGAAAATGAAAAAATTGATTTACTATTTCAATTTATACAATATATTGAAAGACAAGTTGTGTTATTCGATGCAGTTGAAGATGCGGCATTTTCGAAAATTAATAATCTTGATGGAATAGGAACTTTAAGAAGTTTAAAAGAAGAAGTTGAATCTAAAAATAAAAAGAAAGAATTTAAAAAATACTTATCTAAATTTAAGATAAGGCCCGTGCTAACAGCCCACCCAACTCAGTTCTATCCTGGTTCAGTTTTAGGTATCATTACCGATCTAACTAAAGCTGTCAAGGACAATGATTTAGTTGAAATTAAAACATTGCTATCACAATTAGGAAAAACACCATTTTTTAAAAATAAAAAACCATCTCCTTATGATGAAGCAGTAAGTTTAACATGGTACTTAGAAAACGTATTTTATAATTCTATAAGTAATATTTATAAATATATTAGATCAAATATTTTTGATGGAAAAGAATTTAATAATGATATCATTAATTTAGGTTTTTGGCCTGGTGGTGATAGAGATGGTAACCCATTTGTAACCACAGAAATTACTTTAGAGACTGCAAACAAGTTGAGGAGTGATATTATAAAAAATTATTACAGAGATATAAGAAAATTAAGAAGAAGATTAACTTTTAAAAATATAGAATCAATAATAATTGATCTAGAAAGTAGATTATATTCTAGCATTACTAAGTTTAGTGACAAGCCAAAAATCAGTTTAAAGGATTTAAAAAAACAATTATATAGAGTAAGAGAGATTTTAATCGCTGAACACAAATCTTTGTTCCTTGATCAATTGGATGATGTAATTAATAAAGTAAATATTTTTGGATACCATTTTGCAAGTTTGGATATCAGACAAGATTCTCGAATACACAGCCAAGCATTTGAAAGTATTTTTAAAATTGCTCAAAAAAGTATTATACCTAAAATTAAAGTCGATTACAGTATACTAAATGACGAAGAAAAAATTAAAATTCTTTCTAAATTAAAGGGTAATATAACTTTAGATTCTTTCAACAAAAAAGATTTAGCTGTTTCAATTTTAGGCTCTATTAGAGCTATGAAAACAATTCAAAATTCCAACGGGGAAATGGGTTCGAATAGGTATATAATTAGTAATAATCAGTCTGCTGTAAATATTCTTGAAGTTTTTACAATGTTTAAGTTAAGTGATTGGAACACTCCCTCTGTTGATATAGTTCCATTGTTTGAAACAGTTTCTGACCTTAAAGTTGCAGCTAATGTAATGGAATCTGTTTACAACAATCCTTTATACAGAAAGCATTTGAGCTATAGGCGAGATCAGCAAACCATAATGTTAGGTTTTTCTGATGGAACTAAGGATGGCGGTTATTTAATGGCTAATTGGAGTATTTTGAAAGCTAAAGAATCTCTCACATCAATTTCTAGAAAATATGGTATTAAAGCTGTTTTTTTTGATGGAAGAGGAGGTCCTCCAGCTAGGGGAGGAGGAAATACACATCAATTTTATGCTTCCATGGGAACATTTGTGGAATCTGATGAAATTCAATTAACAGTACAAGGCCAAACAATAAGTTCAAATTTTGGAACTATAGATTCTTGTCAATACAATCTTGAACAACTACTTAGTGCTGGTATTCAAAATAGGGTACTTAATTTTGATTCTAATGATTCTAAAAAAGAAGATAAGTCCATTTTAGATAATTTAGCTAAAATTAGCTATGAAGCCTATACTGACTTTAAAAATCATCCAAAATTTGTTCCATATCTTGAACACATGAGTACAATTAGATATTATGCAAAAACTAATATTGGAAGTAGACCATCTAAAAGAGGAAAATCTGATGATAAATTTGATTTTAGTTCCCTAAGAGCTATTCCTTTTGTGGGAAGTTGGAGTCAATTAAAGCAAAATGTTCCTGGTTTTTTTGGAGTTGGTACAGCACTTAAATATTATCACGATAAGAACAAGTTTTCTGAACTAAAAAAACTTTACCAAAGATCAGCTTTCTTTAGAACTCTAATTTCAAATAGTATGATGAGTTTAACAAAATCTTTTTTTAAACTGACTGCATACATGAAAGAAGATCCTGAATTTGGTGAATTTTGGTCACTTATATACGAGGAGTATAAGTTGTCAAAATCATTAATTTTAAAATTGTCTGGTTATAAAATATTAATGGAAAATGAGCCTGCTAATAAAGCTTCAATTCAAACAAGAGAAAAGATTGTATTACCTCTGATAACAATTCAACAATATGCATTAAGAAAAATTAAAGCAATTGAAAGGGGTGAAATAAACAAAAGTGAATTAAAAACTTACGAAAAAATGGTCACAAGATCACTCTTTGGAAATATTAATGCTAGTAGAAATTCTGCTTAATTATATCGAGTAATATTTAAAAGCTTTAATTATTAAATTGTTGTCAACCTCTATATCGTATACTGGTTTGCCAATATCCTTAATTAAAATAAAATTGATTTTTCCATGACTATTTTTTTTGTCATGAACTAATAGTTTTATAATCCTATCAATATCATTTTTATTAAACAATACCTTGTTGTAAATACTCAATATATGAGATTTTATACTATTTAATTTTTGAGATGAAAAACCAAATAATTTGCTAGAAATATGTGAGGCTAATACAATACCAATTGCAATAGCTTCTCCATGTAAAAGTCTGTTTTTAGAATTTAAAAAATAGGATTCAATTGCATGACCCAATGTGTGCCCAAAATTTAGAGCTTTTCTTTCTTTATTTTCTTTTTTATCTACTAATACAATTTCGTTTTTAATCTTAATTGAATTTCTTATGGTTTGAAGGTTTTTAAAATTTATATCTGTATTTGTTGAAATTAATTTATCAAAGATCTTCGATGAAGAAATTATAGAATGCTTGAAAATTTCAGCATATCCACTAATTAGCTCATTCTTATTTAGTGTCTCCAAATAAAGGGGATCCACAATAACCATTTTTGGATCATAAAATGTTCCAATTTGATTTTTTAGAATTCCTAAATCTATTCCTGTTTTGCCCCCAATAGATGCATCTACCATTGATAGTAGAGTAGTGGGAATATTAATGTAATCTATTCCTCTTTTAAAAGTACTAGCTATAAATCCGCCCATATCTCCAACAACCCCACCTCCTAAATTGAGAATTAAACTTTTTCTGTCTCCACTTAACAAAGATAATTTGTCCCATAACTGAACACAAGATTTTATATTTTTATTTTTTTCACCTGGTTTTGAAATAATTTTATTAAAATTAAATTTTTGAATTTGTTTTAAAAAAACCTCTAAGCAATGTTTCTTTGTATTGTCATCTAAATGAATAAAAATTTGAGAATAATTGTTTGCTTTAATAAATAAATCAAGCTCCCTATATCCGCTTGAACTAAAATAAATTGAGTAATTGTTTGCTTTAATTTCTTTCATTAAACTAGTTGATGTTTTACAAAATAACATCTTTTTTTATTAAAAAACCATGTAAATTTGTAATATAAATTTAAAGTAATTGGATTCAATATTTAGTAATACTAAAGAAGCATTTTCCTTAAAAACAAATTTTCAGCTTCATAGAGCTAAGTTTTTATTTAAAATAATAGAAAATAAGTTTCTTGTAAGATTAGGTACAACGTTTACCAATTTTTCTTTAAAATTTAGACTACCAGTAACCTCACTTATAAAGTTTAGTGTTTTCAATCATTTTTGCGGTGGAATTTCTGAAAAAGATTGTGAACCTGTTATCTTTAAAATGTATAAAAAAAATGTTCATTCAGTGTTAGATTTCTCAACTGAAGCATTTAATAGCGAAGAACAATTCGATGATTGTTATAAAAAAAAGATATCGATAATTAATTTTATTGCATTTAGAAGTGAAATCCCATTTGCTGTTTTTAAACCGACTTGTTTAGGAAGAATTGATTTATTTAAAAAAGTATCATCAAAGGATCAATTAAGCTTTTTAGAAAATCAGGAATGGAATAGGGTAGTTAAAAGATTTCAGGGTGTCTGTCAAAAAGCTTTTGAGAATAATATTAAAATTTTGATTGACGCTGAGGAAACATTTGTACAAAATGCAATTGATGATTTAGCATTAGAGATGATGCTGATTTACAATAAAAAAACCCCAATAGTTTACAATACTATTCAAATGTATCGTTGGGATCGTTTAGATTACATGAAAGATTTGTTGAAAACTAAAGGAATTGTTTTTGGATTTAAATTGGTTAGGGGCGCTTACATGGAAAAGGAACGAGAATACGCAACCTTAATGAATATCAAATCTCCAATTTGTTTGGATAAATCTTCTACCGATTTAAATTTTGATAAGGGATTAGATTTTGTTTTTAACAATATTGATAAAGCAAGTCTAGTTTGTGGTTCTCATAATGAGCACTCAACATTAAAGATTATGAAAAAAATGTCAGAACTTGGTATTTCTAAAAACGATGATAAGGTTTGGTTTGGGCAATTGTATGGAATGAGTGATAACATTACTTTTAATTTAGCAAAAATGGGATATAATGTTTTTAAAATACTTCCATTTGGTCCAGTTAGAAATCTAATGCCTTATTTAATAAGAAGAGCTGAGGAAAACTCATCAGTTAAAGGACAGACAGGCAGGGAATTACAGTTAATAATTACGGAAATAAACAGAAGGAAACAAAAAATTATAAATAAAGATTCTTGAAGGTTGCTTTTTTAGAACAATTTTCAATTCTATAATATAATTTATTCTCCTGGTTTTTGCTTTCGATGATGTAAATCTTACATGAATCTAATTCAACATTACTTTTTGAAAAATCAACTTTAAAATTATTAATAATATTGGTTTTTTTGATTTTAGATGAGTCGTTAATTGAAACAAAGATCCATTCTTTTTTTTGTATGTCAGCTAAAACTCTTTTGTTGGGGGAATAATTAAAAGTTGCCTCTTTTTTATTAATAAAAAAAAATAAAAAAATTAAACCAATTGAAAATCCAAAAAAATAAAAAAGTAATCGCTTAAATAAACTCATTATGTGCTATTTGTTATGGTTATTTTTCTTTGGATATCATTGAGATAACTTATTTCGACTAACGAGTGATCTATTTTATAATTATTAATTAAGATTTCAGGCCATTCAATAATGATAATATTGTTTGTTTCAAAATAATCCATTATTCCAAGATCATGTATTTCATTTTTATTTTCTAAACGAAATAAATCCATGTGAAAAATGGAATTGCCTTTATCAGTTAAGTATTCATTAATTAAACTGTATGTTGGACTATTTACATTATCCTTAATTCTCATTCCAACACAAATTTCTTTAACTAATGTTGTCTTTCCAGCCCCAACTATTCCTTTAATGAAATAATTTTTTGATTGACAATTTTTAACTACGAAATCACTTGCTTTATTCAAATCATTTTTAGTATATATTAATTCCATATTATTTCGGCTCTATTACAATAAACGGAACTAACATTTCTTCCAACGAAATTCCACCATGCTGATAGGTGTTTTTAAACATATTTGCGTAGTTGTTATAATTGTTTGAATATACAAAGTAAGTATTCTCTTTCGCAAAAATATAACAACTTGATAAGTAATTAGATGGAAGTAAAAAATCTGAGGGTTCCTTTAAACTTAATACTTCTTTTTTAGTCGAGTGAATTTGTTTTGATGTTTTGTATCTTAAATTATTAGAAATTTCTTTATCGCCAGAAACCAAAGCAGGTTTCTCAACACTAATAGTACCATGATCTGAGGTTAAAATTATTTTAAAACCTAAAATTTTAGCTTTTTTTACGATTTCGTTTAGTTTAGAGTTTTTATACCATCCTCTAGTAAGCTCTCTATAAGCTTTATCGCTCGAAGCTAATTCTTTGATAAATTTAACATCTTTTTTGGCGTGTGAAATCATATCAACAAAATTATATACAAGGACAGTTAAATCGTTTTTTTTCTGATTGTTTAAATTATTTAAAAATAATTCACCATCCTTTGAATTTGAGATTTTATGATATTTGAAATTATTTTTTAAACCTAATCTAGTAAACTGCTCATTTAGTAATTCATTTTCAAATTTATTCTTTCCATCCTCACTAGTTTCATTAATCCAATACTTTGAATGTATATTACTAATTTCCAACGGACTTAACCCCGAAAAAATTGAGTTTCTTGAATATTGAGTTGTGGTTGGTAGTATACTAGAATAAATTAAATCTGTTTTTACATAACAATTTTCAATTACGTGCGGTTCAATTGATTTCCACTGATCGAATCTTAAATTATCAATTAAAATCATTAAAGTTGAATGGTTTTTTGATAATTCTGGACCTATTTTTTTTTTAAATAAATTAATCGAAGAAAGGTAGTTGCTATTATGGATTAAATCTTGATAATTATTTTCAATGAAATTTGAATATAATTTATTTGCTTGTTTTTTTTGTGATAAAAGAATTTCATAAATATCTTTTTCGCCAATTTCACATAATTCTAATTCCCAAAAAGTAAGAGTTTTATAAACATCTATCCATTCTTCAATTGTTTCTGAATAATTAATTTTATTGTTTAAGTCCAAAAATACTTTTTGATAATTAGAAATAGTTTTACTGCTAATTATTTCTTTTTTTCTGAAAATTTTAGTTAAACTCATTAATATTTGATTCGGATTAAGAGGTTTAACTAAATAATCACTTATTTTTAATCCTATGGCATCCTCTACTGTGTCATTATCATAATTTTGAGAAATCATTAATAAGGGAATATCCGAATGATTTTTTTTGATTATTTCTATTGTCTCAGTGCCTGATAAACCTGGCATATTTTGATCCAAAAGTATTGCATCATATGTGTTTTTTGAAATATTATCTATTCCCTCAGCTCCACTTTTACATGTTGTTATTTTGTACCCTTTTTTTTCTAAAAAAAGGACATGAGACTTGAAATGGTTAATTTCATCATCAATCCACAAAATATTTTTCATTGATACATTCACTAACTCAAATTTAATTAATTATAAATTCTAACAAATATTATTTTTTAATATTAAAAATCTAATTAATTCATTTTTCATACTTTTGCGTCGATGAAATTAACTGCAATTACAATTGCTAAAATGTTAAATGGGATTGTTGAGGGAGATGACTCCGTTTATATTAACAAACTTTCAAAAATTGAAAGTGGCGTAAAAAACTCCTTATCTTTTTTAGGAAATCCTAAATACATCGATTATTTATACTCATCTAATTCATCTATTATCATTGTTGATAAAAAACTGCAATTAGAAAGATCTATAAAATCAACTCTTATTAGGGTTGATAACCCAAACGAATCATTTTCTAAGTTATTGGATCACTTTGGAAAAAGTGAAGTAAATTTGAAAGGAATTGATAAAAACTCTCACATCGACAAAAGCGTTTCTTTCCATGATGATTTATTTTTTGGGGCATTTTCAGTTTGCAAATCAAAGTCGAAAATTGGAAAGAATGTAAAGATTTACGCACAAGTTTATATTGGCGAAAATGTTTTTGTTGGTGATAATACAATAATTTACCCTGGAGTTAAGTTGTATCCCAATTCAATTATTGGGAAAAATTGTATTATACATTCAGGAACAGTTATTGGCTCCGATGGTTTTGGTTTTAATTTGGATAATGAAGGTCGTCAGATTAAAGTAAGTCATAATGGTAATGTTTTAATTGAAGACGATGTTGAAATTGGGTCTAACTGTTCGATTGATAAAGCTACACTTGGGTCTACCATTTTAAAAAAAGGAGTTAAATTAGATAATTTAATACAAGTTGCTCACAATGTTGTAATTGGAGAAAATACGGTAATTGCATCCTGTGTTGGTATAGCTGGATCAACATCAATTGGAAAAAATTGTATGATTGGTGGACAAGCTGGAATAGCTGGTCATTTGACAATTGGAGATCAGGTTATGATTCAAGCTCAAGCAGGTGTTTTCAAAAGCATCAAATCAAATTCCTCAGTAATGGGAAGTCCTGCAATTAAATACATAGATTTTAATAAAGCCTATGTTCATTTTAGAAATTTACCGTCAATAATGAAATCAGTACAAAAGCTTTTAAAAAATAATAAAGATGCTTAAACAACATACTATTTTAAAACCAGTCTCATTGAAGGGTGTAGGTATTCACACTGGTCAAGAAGTTAATTTGACCTTTAAACCTGCCAAAGAAAATCAAGGTTATGTTTTTTGCAGGGTTGATCTCCCTGAAAAACCTTTAATTGAAGCGAATATTAATTTTGTTGTTAATACCGATAGAGGAACTAACTTAGATAAGAACGGTATTAAGATTAGGACCTCTGAGCATGTGTTGGCCGCGCTTGTTGGTATGGGAATAGACAATATTTTAATTGAGCTTGATGCTCCAGAACCACCTATAATGGACGGATCATCAAAATACTTTGTGGAGGCGTTAAAAAAAGCTGGTCTAAAAAAACAGGACGTAACTAGAGAGGAATATGTTGTAAAAGAACCTATTTCATATTACGACGAAGACAGTGGAAGTGATATTACTGTTATTCCATCTGAAAATTATGAAGTCACTGCTATGGTCGATTTTGGCACAAAGATTTTGGGCACACAAAATGCCACAATGAAAAATCTCTCCCAATTTAATGATGAATTCTCTAATGCGAGGACTTTTAGTTTTCTACATGAAATTGAAATGCTTTTAGATAATGGATTAATTAAAGGAGGAGATTTAAATAATGCTATTGTTTATGTTGATAAAGAGTTGTCTGATGAAACTATGCTTAAATTAAAAAAAGCTTTCAACAAAGAAAAACTTTCAGTCCAGTCAAACGGTATTTTGGATAATTTAAAATTACATTATCCTAATGAAGCTGCTAGGCATAAACTTTTGGACGTAATTGGTGATTTAGCTCTTCTAGGGATAAGAATTAGAGGGAAAGTTATTGCTAATAAACCAGGACATTACGTCAATACCATGTTTGCTAAGCATTTAAGTTCAATTATAAAAAGTGAAAAGAGAAATTTAGCTCCACAAATTGATTGGTCAAAACCCCCTGTTATGGACGTAAATCAAATTAAAAATATTATACCGCACAGACCTCCATTTTTATTCCTTGATAAAATTTTAGAAATTTCAAAAGATCATATTATTGGTTTAAAAAATGTCACTATGAATGAAGAGTTTTTTAATGGACATTTTCCTGGAAAACCAATTATGCCAGGTGTTCTTCAAATTGAAGCAATGGCTCAAGCTGGTGGAGTATTGATTTTAAACACAGTGCCAGACCCTAAAAATTATTTGACTTTCTTTGCTAAAATTGACAATGCAAAATTTAAAACACCTGTAGTCCCTGGAGATACATTAATTTTTAAATGTCAGTTATTGTCTCCACTGAGAAGAGGTATTTGTCACATGAAAGCACAAGCTTTCGTTGATGGTAAGCTAACAAGTGAAGCCGAATTAATGGCTAAAATTATTAAAAAAGTAGATTCATAATGTACCAACCCTTATCATTTATTCATCCTGGAGCAAAAATTGCAAAAAACGTTGTAGTTGAACCTTTTTCATCAATAGACAACAATGTTATAATTGGTCAAGGAACTTGGATTGGATCTAACGTAACTATAATGAGTGGTGCTAGAATTGGAAAAAATTGTTCAATATTTCCTGGATCTGTAATTTCAGCTGTTCCTCAGGATTTAAAATTTAACGGAGAAGACACTACAGCTGTAATAGGTGATAATACTACATTGAGAGAGTGTGTTACTATAAATAGAGGAACCAGTGACAGGAATAAAACTGTTATTGGAAAGGACTGTTTGATTATGGCTTATTCTCACATAGCACACGATTGTTTAATTGGAAATAATTGTATTTTTTCAAATAATTCAACTCTAGCTGGTCACGTTACTGTTGGCAGTCACGTAATTTTAGCTGGAATGGTTGCTGTTCATCAGTTTTGTTCAATTGGAAATCACGCTTTTGTTGCTGGAGGATCATTGGTAAGAAAAGATGTCCCTCCATTCGTTAAGGCAGCGAGAGAACCTATTTCTTATGTTGGTATAAACTCCGTTGGATTAAGAAGAAGAGGTTTTAGTAGTAAAGTCATAATGGATATACAATCTATTTACAGAACTTTGTATCAAAAAAAATATAACAATACCCAGGCAGTAAAAATTATTGAAGGCGAAATGGAGGCTACAAAAGAAAGAGACGAAATAATACAGTTTATTCAAAATTCTCAAAGAGGAATAATGAAAGGGTATTTTCAAAATTAAATTATGGCTTCATCATCAGATATTAGAAAAGGATTATGCATTCATTACAATAATGATATTTACAAAATTATAGAGTTTTTACATGTCAAGCCTGGAAAAGGGCCTGCTTTTGTTAGAACTAAATTAAAAAGTGTAACTAATGGTAAGGTTGTAGATAATACTTTTTCTGCTGGTCATAAAATTGATGAAGTTAGAGTTGAAACTAAAAGATTTCAATTTTTATATAAAGAAGCTCAAACATATCATTTCATGAATGTTGATGATTATAACCAAATTACAATTGAAGAAAATTTACTTGATTCTTATGAGTTTTTAAAAGAAGGTGAGATTGTTACTGTTCTTACAAATACAGAGGATGGCTCAAGTCTTTCTGTTGAAATGCCTCAAAGTGTAAGTCTAGAAATAACAGAAACTGAACCAGGCTTAAAGGGAAATACTGCCACTAATGCAACTAAGCCAGCTATTTTAGAAACTGGTGCAAAAATTAATGTACCACTATTTATTAATGAAGGAGATACGATTAAAATTGATCCTGAAAAAGGATCTTATATAGAAAGAGTAAAAAATTAATATACATATATGAGCATTTTAGTAGACAAAAATTCCAGAATTATTGTACAAGGTTTTACAGGCGGTGAAGGTACTTTTCATTCAGAACAAATGATTTCTTATGGAACCAATGTTGTTGGCGGAGTAACCCCTGGAAAAGGTGGTCAAACTCATTTGGATAAGCCTGTTTTTAATACTGTATCTGAGGCTGTATCTAGTGTTGATGCTAATACCTCAATTATTTTTGTTCCAGCAGGTTTTGCTGCTGATGCCATTATGGAGTCTGCAGAATCGGGAATTAAAACAATAATAGCAATAACAGAGGGAATCCCTGTTTCTGATATGACTAAAGTTAATCAATTTTTAAAAGATAAAGACTGTACTTTGATTGGTCCTAATTGTCCTGGAATTATAACACCAGATGAGGCCAAAGTAGGTATTATGCCTGGTTTTGTATTTAAAAAAGGTAAAGTTGGTTTGGTTTCAAAATCTGGAACTCTCACTTATGAAGCGGCAGATCAAGTAGTTAAACAAGGTTTTGGAATTTCAACTGCTATTGGTATTGGTGGAGATCCAATTATAGGAACCACTACTAAAGATGCAATTAAATTATTTATGGAAGATTCTGAAACGGAATGTATTGTGATGATTGGAGAAATTGGAGGACAGTTAGAAACAGATGCTGCCCTTTGGGTCAAAGAAAATGGAAATAAGAAACCAATTGTTGGTTTTATTGCCGGAGAAACTGCACCAAAAGGAAGAACAATGGGTCATGCTGGAGCAATAGTTGGTGGTACAGATGACACTGCAGAAGCTAAGAAAAAAGTCATGAAAAAATGTGGAATTCATGTAGTGGATTCACCTGCAGAAATTGGAAAGAAAGTAGCGGAGGTTCTTCAATAATTCTTAATTTTGAATATATTTTAAATTATTAAAATGGGTTTATTATCTGGGAAAACAGTTATTATTACTGGAGCAAGCAGAGGAATTGGAAAAGGTATCGCAATAACTCTTGCTGAAAACGGTGCAAATATTGCTTTTACTTACAGTCAGTCTGTAGAATCTGCTAATAAATTAGTGAATGAAATAAAAGACTTAGGTGTAATATGTAAAGCTTATAAAAGCAATGCAGCCAGCTATGATGAATCACAAGTTTTAATAGAAAGTATTTTAAAAGATTTTGAGACCTTTGATGTTTTAATTAATAACGCGGGAATAACTAGGGACAATCTTTTGATGAGAATGAGTGAAGATGATTTTGATAAAGTAATTGAAACAAATTTGAAATCGGTTTTCAATATGGTCAAAGCTTGTCAGAGAGTATTTTTAAAAAAACGTTCAGGTAGTATAATAAATATAAGTTCAATAGTTGGAGTCAAAGGGAATGCGGGACAGTCTAATTACGCAGCTTCTAAAGCTGGAATTATAGGATTTTCTAAATCTATTGCTTTAGAATTAGGCTCTAGAAATATTAGATCAAATGTAGTAGCACCTGGTTTTATTCAAACCGAGATGACCGATCAATTAAGCGAGGAAATTGTAAATACATGGATAGAAGGAATTCCCTTAAAAAGAGGAGGAAAAACTATAGATGTTGCAAATCTTTGTTTATTTTTGTCATCAGATCTTTCTAGTTTTATCACTGGTCAGGTCATAAATGTCGATGGTGGCATGTTAACATAATAAATTAAAATTAAAAAAATGGATAAATTAAGTAAAGTTGGATTGCCTGTTGTTATAATGGTAATGTTTGGTTTCATAATACTTATGAAATCAGCTGTAAATATTGGTTATGGAGAAGCTGGTGTGCTATTTAAAACCTTTGGAGGTGGAGTTGTAACTGATGAAGCTCCTCTAGGTGAGGGTTTTCATATTATTGCTCCTTGGAACAAAGTTTATTTGTACAACGTTAAGCAACAAGAAGTTTTTGAAAGCCAAATGCAGGTACTTTCATCAAATGGTCTAGAAATTTCATTAGATGTTTCTGTTTTATATCAACCCAAAGCAGATGAACTAGGTTTATTGCATCAAACTAAAGGTTCTAATTATCTAGATATAGTTATTGTTCCAAATATTAGAGCTGTAGCAAGAAGTGTAGTTGGAAGATATACTCCAGAACAATTGTATTCTACTAAAAGAGATGCTATTGAAAGTGAAATTTATGATGAGTTAAAAAAAGGTGTTGAAGCGCAACATGTTCAAATTAATGATGTTTTAGTAAGAGACGTCACCTTACCCAACACAATTAAACAAGCAATTGAAAGAAAACTAAGTCAAGAGCAAATGTCTCTTGAGTATGAATTTAAACTTGAGTCTGCTAGAAAAGAAGCTGAAAAGGTTAGAATTGATGCTCAAGGAAAAGCAGATGCAAACAGAATATTGAACTCCTCATTAACTACAAATATTTTAAGAGATAAAGGAATTGAGGCTACAACAAAACTATCAGAGTCTCCTAATGCCAAGGTTATTGTAATTGGTAGTGGAAAAGATGGTTTGCCGATAATTCTAGGAAATCAATAAATTTTTTATAATATTTGTATCTTAAATATTTGCTATGAAATTTAATCGTAACAATCATCATCATTTAAATATCCTCAAACGAGTGATGTGATGATATTGTTATATTATTATACAAGCCCGTTTGTTAATTCAAACGGGTTTTTTTTTTAATAAAATTTAATAAATGAAAAAACTTAAAATCGCAATTCAAAAATCAGGAAGATTAAATACAGATTCTTTAAATCTATTAAATAAATGCGGCATTAAAATAGACAACTACAAGGATCAACTAAAAGCATCAGCAAGAAATTTTCCTGTTGAAGTTTATTTTTTAAGAAATAGTGATATTCCGAAATATATCGATGATGGAGTAGTAGATCTAGCTATAATTGGAGAAAATTTACTGATTGAAAAGAATTTTGATATTGATATTATTGAAAATCTTGGTTTTTCAAAATGCAAAGTTTCTATTGCCGTTCCAAAAGATGTAAAGTTTGATTCTGTTTCTTATTTAAATGATTTAAAAATAGCAACATCTTACCCAAATACACTTAAAAAGTTTTTAAAGAAAAATAATATTAAAGCTGATATTCATGTAATAAATGGTTCAGTTGAAATTGCTCCAAACATTGGACTTTCTGATGCTATTTGTGATATAGTTTCAAGCGGAAGCACTCTTTATAAAAACAATTTAAAAGAAGTTTTTATTATCCATGAATCACAAGCTGTTTTAGCTGGAAATAAACAAGTTTTAGAATCAAACAAATACTTGTTTGATAAGTTTTTATTTAGAATTAGAGCTGTTTTAAAGGCTAAAGAATCTAAATATATACTTTTGAATGCTCCAAATAACAAAATAAAAGCTATTTCTGACATACTTCCTGTTTTAAAAAGTCCAACTGTTCTTCCTTTAAATAAAGAGGGGTGGAGCTCACTACATTCTGTTATAAATGAAAATACCTTTTGGGAAGTGATCGATAAAATTAAAGAAGCTGGTGCTGAAGATATATTAGTATGTCCAATTGAAAAAATGGTTTTGTAATGAATAAAATATTTAATCCAGATAAAAACAATTGGTCATCACTGCAAAAAAGACCCTTAAACCGTCTTGATTCTGTAAAAAATATTGTTGATGAAATTTTTACTAATGTTTCATTAGAGGGTGATAAGGCTCTGATTAATTACACTAATAAATTTGATAAGGTTGATTTAAATAATCTTATAATAAGTGATGAAACAATTAATAATTCAGAAAATTTTATCAGTAAAGATTTAAAAGAATCCATAGATGTTGCTTTTAAAAATATCTACAAATTTCATAAAAATCAGATTTTTAATTCTAATAAAATTGAAACTACACCTGGAGTATACTGTTGGCAAGAAAAAAGAGCTATTGAAAATGTTGGTTTGTATATTCCTGGGGGAACAGCCCCTTTGTTTTCTTCAGTTTTAATGTTGGCAATTCCTGCAATGATTGCCAATTGTGAAAATATTGTTCTTTGTTCTCCTCCAAATGACAAAGGAGAACTTCATCCAGCAATACTATATTGTGCTAAACTTTGTAAAGTAAATAAAGTTATTTGTGTAGGAGGAGCTCAATCAATAGCAGCCATGAGTATAGGTACAGAGTCTGTTCCCAAGGTTAATAAGATATTTGGACCGGGAAATCAATATGTTACTTATGCAAAATTAAAAGCTATAAACTTTAATTGTGCAATTGATATGCCTGCAGGACCAAGTGAATTATTGGTTTTGGCTGATAAAAACGCTAATCCTAACTACATTGCTTCAGATTTGTTATCTCAAGCAGAACATGGCCCTGATAGTCAAGTGATTTTTGTGAGTCTTTCAAAATCTTTAATTTATAATGTCGAAAAATGTATCAATAATCAAATTGAAAACTTAGAAAGAAAGAATTTCATAAACAAATCAATATCAAATTCAAAACTTATATTTTTTGATGATAAAACAGAAGCGGTTGAATTTATTAATCAGTACGCCCCAGAACATTACATAATTAATGTAGAAAATGAATCATTTTTCATTGATAATATAATTAGTGCAGGTTCTGTATTTATTGGAAATTACACGCCTGAAAGCGCAGGCGATTATGCCTCTGGAACAAATCATACTCTTCCAACAAATGGAAATGCTAAACAATATAGTGGTGTTACTTTAGATAGTTTTTTGAAAACTATAACATTTCAAAAAATTTCTAAAGACGGTTTGTTAAACATTTCTAAAACTATTGAAGTTATGGCTCAGGCTGAAGGATTGCAAGCACACAAAAATGCAGTATCAATTAGAGTTAAAGATTTAAATAATTAATATGAATATAGATTCGTTAGTTAGAAATAATATAAAAAATATGTCCTCTTATTCGTCTGCAAGAGATGATTTTAAGAAGGAAAACGATAAGAAATTGATTTATTTAGATGCAAATGAATCTCCTTTTGATAATGGAATTAATAGGTATCCACACAATAAGCATGATGAACTAAAGAAGGTGGTTTCTGGTATTAAAAACGTTAATGTAAATCAAGTCGTATTTGGCAATGGAACTGATGAAATTTTAGATTTAATTGTGAGAGTTTTCTGTAATCCTTTTGAGGATAAAATTATTACTCTTCCGCCAACTTACGGAATGTACGATGTTATTGCAAAAACCAACGGAGTGGATAACATTGAAATTCCATTAAAAAGTGATTTTTCAATTGATAAAAATGAAATCCTAAAATTAAATTCAAAAAAGACTAAGATTTTGTTTTTATGTTCACCTAACAACCCAACTGGAAATTCATTTGACACAAATAATTTAACTGACCTAATTAAATCTTTTAAAGGGATTGTTGTAGTTGATGAAGCCTATATAGATTTCTCTTCTAAGCAATCCTTAATTAGCTTGATAGAGGATAATAATAACTTGATAATTACTCAAACCATGTCCAAAGCTTACGGGATGGCTGGAATTAGACTTGGCATGGGTTTTTCCAATGAAAAAATTATTAATTATTTAAATAAAATTAAACCACCATACAACATAAATGTACTCACTGAAAGAAAAGCTCTAGAGGAATTATATAAAATTGATGAGATTGAAAAGAATATTAGTATTGTTTTAGATCAAAGAAACTTATTGGTATTCTGTTTAGAAAAACTAGATTTTGTTGAAAAAATATATAAATCTGATGCAAATTTTCTTTTAGTTAAAGTTGATAATGCTAATTTGAGATACAATCAATTATTAGAGAATGGTATTGTTGTTAGAAATAGGTCTAATCAACCGTCGTGTCAAAATTGTTTACGAATTACGATAGGAACAAAAAATGATAATGATACTTTAATTAAAACGCTTAATGAATTATGAAAAAAATTTTATTTATAGATAGAGATGGAACTTTAGTTGAAGAACCCAAGTCTGATAAACAATTAGATGGTTTTGATAAATTATCTTTTTTTCCTGGTGTATTTAAATATCTAAATAAAATATGTGAAGAGTTGGATTTTAAACTTGTTATGGTTACAAATCAAGACGGGTTAGGGACAGACTCATTTCCTGAAGAAACCTTTTGGCCTGTTCAAAATTTTATTATTAATTCATTTAAAAATGAAGATGTTAGTTTTTTTAAAACACACATTGATAAAAGTTTTGAAAATCAGAACTCAAGTTACAGAAAACCAAGAACCGGAATGCTTAAAGAATATATTGAAGATGTTAATATTGATATGCAGAACTCTTTTGTTATTGGTGATAGAGAATCAGACATGCAACTGGCAAAGAACTTGAACTGTTCAGGGATTCTTTACAACGGCATAGAACTTAATGACTCATTAAATGAAGTTGTTAAGCTTAAAACAGATTCTTGGAAATCAGTTTACGAGTATTTGAGCGGGTTAAACAGGTATTCTATTTTTAAAAGAAAAACTAAAGAAACAAATATTGAAATTGCAATTGATCTTGACGGCACAGGTAAAAGTAATATAGATACTGGTCTTTCCTTCTTTAACCACATGCTAGATCAGTTGTCTAAACATTCACTTGTAGATTTAAATATCAAAGTTGATGGTGATTTAAATGTCGATGAACATCATACTATAGAGGATACTGCTATAGCTCTTGGGGAATCTTTCTCATCTCTTTTAGGTAAAAAAATAGGTATAGAAAGATATGCTTTTACTTTACCAATGGACGATTGTTTAGCTCAAGTTGCTATAGATTTTGGAGGAAGAAGTTGGCTAGTTTGGGATGCAGAGTTTAAAAGAGAGAAAATAGGGGATGTTCCAACTGAGATGTTTTATCATTTTTTTAAATCATTTTGTGATGGAGCCAATCTAAATGCCAATATAAAAGTTGAGGGAACAAATGAACATCATAAAATTGAATCCATCTTTAAAGCTTTTGCCAAGTGTATAAAAACAGCAGTTTCAAAAAATAAAGATAAATTAATACTGCCCTCAACAAAGGGAGTTTTATAATGAGAATAGCAATAATAGATTATGGTGCCGGAAACACTCAAAGCGTTAAGTATGCTTTGAAAAGACTTGGTTGTGAGGGTGTGTTGACTTCAGACAAAGAAGTTATATCAAGTTCTGATAAAGTTATATTTCCTGGTGTAGGGCAGGCGAGTAGTGCAATGAGTAAGCTTAAGTTAAAAGGCTTAGATGTGCTTATACCTAATCTTAAGCAACCGGTATTAGGAATATGTTTAGGAATGCAGTTAATGTGCCGTTTTTCAGAAGAAGGTAATACAGATTGTCTAAAAATATTTGACTCAAATGTAAAAAGATTTAAGAACTCACTTAAAGTTCCTCAAATAGGATGGAACAATGTTTTTGATTTAAAAACTAGTCTATTTGACTCAATCAATGAACATGAATATATGTATTTAGTTCACAGTTATTATGTACCACTTGTAACAAATACTGTAGCAACATCTAATTACGGAATCAATTACAGTACAGCTATTAAAAAAAATAATTTCATTGGAGTTCAGTTTCATCCTGAAAAAAGTGGAAATCAAGGTGAATTGGTTCTTAAGAATTTTATAAATAATTAATAATGAGAATAATCCCAGCTATAGATATTATTGAAGGAAAATGTGTAAGGTTATCACAGGGTAATTATAATAAAAAAACTATTTATAGCGCTAATCCATTTGAGATGGCTCAGCGATTCGAAGATCATGGTATAGATTTTCTTCATTTAGTTGATTTAGACGGAGCTAAGTCTAGTAAGATTATAAATTATAAGATTCTGGAGCAAATTGCTTTAAAAACAGCTTTAAAAGTAGATTTTGGGGGTGGTTTAAAATCTATTGAAGATGTTAAAGTCGCATTTGAGTCAGGCGCATCTCAAGTAACTCTAGGGAGTATTGCTGTTTCAGATCCTGAAATCTTTAATGGTTTGTTTGAAAAATATGGAAGTGATAAAATAATTTTGGGAGCTGATTTTTTAGACAATAAGATTAAAACCAATGGATGGCTTAATGATTCAGGAAATGATCTTATGGATTTTTTAGAATTTCATATTTCAATTGGAATAAAATATGTAATCCCTACAGATATATCCAAAGACGGAATGTTAAAAGGACCGTCTACAGAGATATATAAAGATATTTTGAAGTCATTTAAAGGTATTTCTTTGATTGCTTCAGGTGGAATATCAAGCATCAAAGACTTAGAAGATTTGAAAGAAGCTGGTTGTGAGGGTGCTATTTTAGGGAAAGCTATTTATGAAAACAAAATAGAATTGAAAAGTTTAATGAATTTTATAGAAACAAAATGCTAGCAAAAAGAATAATCCCCTGTCTAGATATTAAAGACTCAAGAACTGTAAAGGGAGTTAATTTTGTAGATCTTGTAGATGCGGGTGATCCGGTAGAACTTGCTAAGTATTACTCTGAAAACGGAGCAGATGAACTTGTTTTTTTAGATATAACTGCTACAAAAGAAGATAGAAAAACATTTGCTAAGCTAGTTGATGAGATTTCAGAGAATATTAACATTCCTTTCACTGTTGGCGGTGGAATTAAAACAGCTGAAGATGTTGATACTCTTCTTAAAAGCGGAGCAGATAAGGTTTCGATAAATAGCTATGCTGTAAAAAACCCTGATTTTATTAATGAGTTAGCAACAAAATTTGGAACCCAGTGCATTGTAGTTGCTATTGATGCTAAGTATGTCGATAATGATTGGTTTGTGTATTTGGTTGGAGGAAGGATTAAAACTGATATCAGGCTATTTGACTGGGCTAAAGAAGTAGAGGATAGGGGGGCAGGAGAAATTCTTTTTACTTCAATGGATCATGATGGAACTAAAAATGGATTTGCTTGTCAGACGCTTGAAAAGTTATCACAAGTAGTCAATATTCCAATTATAGCATCTGGAGGAGCGGGAAAAATTGAACATTTCAATGAAGTCTTTAAATCCGGTAATATTGATGCTGCACTTGCTGCTAGTGTGTTTCATTTTAATGAAATAGGATTAAAAGACCTTAAAAAAGAATTAAAAAATAATAAAATACCAATA
>Ga0209425_10000839_pt1 | contig 36837 bp, 32 predicted proteins | sample COG_05_FD_184749 | JGI IMG/M metagenome (GOLD analysis project Ga0209425, IMG submission 184749) | Pelagic Microbial community sample from North Sea - COGITO 998_met_05 (SPAdes) (version 2) | ecosystem: Environmental > Aquatic > Marine > Neritic zone/Coastal water | place: Helgoland, sampling...
TTACCAATAATATACTGCATAATAAACCAGATAAAAACATAGGTAAGGTGTCAATTAAGAATGCCCAACCTTCTCCTTTGAATACTATTGCTAGAGTATAATATGCCATATAAGAAAATATAATAACGAAACCAAGAACTACGGCTACACTAAGATATTTCATCAAAGTATAATCGACTCTTGTCACTGGCCTAGAGAAATATATTGCACTGGTACCGTTTCTTCTGTCATCTGAGATCATACCACCCACAACTAGGGCAGTTAATAGTGGCCAATAGCACAGATTTCTAGGGAAGTAACCTAATACTTGACCCCATAAATTACTTCTATTAACGCCCCACATCTTATCAATAAAGCCGTCAGGACCCCCACCAAATAACGATGAGAAAAATAACATAGCAATTGGTGAAACAGCACCAATAAATATGACTAGAATTGTTAATCTTACAAAAGGGTTGTAGTTCCTATGTCCTTTTGAGGTAAATAAACCAAATACATGATGTCGAAATATTGCATAATTCCTCACCCATCTTGGACCAAGATTACCATCCCATGAACGATAATTTTGCTCAAAGATTGCACCGAGAGACGCTTCTTCTTTTGCTACAATAGCAGAGGAGTCATTATCTCCATCATCTGAACCATACGCTGCCTCCATGCGCGTTTGACCGCCATCTAAGTCAACCAAATCTTCACTCACGAGTTGCCTCTCCTGTATGTTCAAAAGTCATTAGATCGGAGGTCGTCTTGACCTCAGCACCTAATTTATCCATAATAAGTAAGAAAATATCTTCTAAATCAGGTTTATATTCGCCTAATCTTCTAATCTGCACATTACTTTCTACCGCACATTCTAAGATAATTGGAATGGTTTCTTCTGATTCTACTTTAATTCTCATCACTCTACCTAGACGTCGGACAATGAGACCTCTGGATTCCAGAGCATCTTGCATACTAGATGAACCGCCCCAAACTGAAATTTCGATTTCTTCGTCAACCTGTTTGGCTAACTCATCAATTCTTCGATGAACAACTATTTTCCCTTTGTGAATCATTACTATACTTTCACATACTTCTTGAATGTCATCCATTACATGCCCACTCATTAATACGGTTCGGCCCCCTTGCTCGACAGTATTTCTGAGAGTCTTTAGCATAAAATCACGAGCCCTTTGATCGAGACCATTTGTTGGTTCATCGCAGATTAGGATCTCGGGATCATGAATCAATGCGCATGCAAGTTTTGTCGCCTGTTTCATGCCTGAACTAAATGTTCCAATTTTACGATATCTTTGTTCTTTTAGACCAACATACTCTAAAACTTCATGAGCTCTTTGAGTAGCTTGAGATGGATTCATTCCAATTAATTCACCTGAATATCGAACTTGATCTACCGCTATCAGTTCAGGATCTAATGAATCATATTCAGGCATATATCCAATTTTTGAGCGGATTAAATCACCCTGAGTCCGAATATCATAGCCTAACACATTACCTTCCCCTGAAGTTGTTGTAATCAAACCCAATATGCATTTGAAAAAGGTAGATTTACCAGCTCCATTGGGACCCAAAATACCTATAGCGCCAGGTTCAAGACTCAGATTCAGGCCTTCGAGGGCAACATGAGGTCCATACATTTTGACTAAATTTTTGGTTTCGATAACCAAGTTAGTCTTGGAATCATTAATCATAAAATCACCGACACCCTATGGGTGTCATCACTTCGTTAGAATTTGTGCTATTGAATGAATCGCCTGCAAGACCTGAGTTATTAATCTGAATCTTTCAGAGCACCATCACGTATCCTAACTGCTAATCCTTTGGTAAGATATGCCATTTCACGAGCTGTTGTAATAGCAAGACCATGGGCAACTAGACTACCTTCCTTATCTACAACTATACAAGGTTGCCCTGGAATAAGATGAGGATCTGCTCCTAATACATATCCTTGCATAACATTCCTTCCAAGACCTACAAATGGAATTGCATCATCAATAATCATTACTCTGGCAAGACCCGGGTGGTCTAATTCATCGCCATCATATTCTTCACCAAAATTAAGAGGTGGTTCTGAATAAAATGAATTAATTATCTTTGCACCTTCAAGGGTTAGAGATATTCCACCATCATTCAATCTTGGAGATATAGTATGCACTCCATCTGTAAATACATTTACCATTCTATTTGTTTTTGATCTTCTACTAGTCAAATTAGACGTTAATTTACAACCCAGAGAGGGAGATACACCATTGAGTACTGATAATTTATCCACAATTGCACACCTATCAAGCCAATCTCTGATTTCTTTACTTCCTTCTATGCGTTCATCAGGTGCTGGACCAGGAGATATTCGAATAAATGGTAAATCTAACAAATCTAATTCATATAATTCCTGAGTTATTTCTTCTTCATCAAGGGGTAAGTCCCAAACATCATCAGAGCAATCAATATGACACCAAGGAGATACATCTTCCATACTGTAAGGTATCAGTCCAATAGGAGTAGAAATGAGAATGATTGAGTTAGGTTCATCATCCAAACAAGAAATTACTGTATGTAAAGAACTGTCTCTCCAAGGTGGTTTAGACCCTTCAATAATTACAACTCTTTTGGGGTCTTCTAAAGAACCATTCCACCAAGAACCAGGAATTCTCCATCTCATGGAAAGTAATGACTTGAAATGTAAAATATGAGGCCTCTCCTCGATATCATCTACTAAGTTCTCACCGCCACTTCTAACAGGATTAGTGGAAGAAATCATCCTCATTGAAGATATACCAACAGGGCCTTCATCAGGATCATTTAATTGTTCGAGAATCCACAAGAAGGCATCTCTTAATTGTGCAGAACAATGACTTCTTTCTTCTGCAAGATTCCAAATCTTACCATTCCTTACTGCTTCACGACAACGCGCCAACTCAGATTGAGTCACTTCTAAATTATGCCTTGCAAGTATTTTTTCACGCTCTTTAGAATCTAATTTTCTAACTTCATCTGGCGTCCAATTAAATAATTCAGATGATTGATGTGGCCATTCTTTAATCTCTTCTAATCTTACAGTTCCTGTTGGTGTAAGAAGTCTCCCTCCTCTTGCAAAAAGTGCATATGCAGCTGAATCAAAAATATCTACTCCAAGCGCTATAGACATAGGGAAAAGTAATGGATGACCACAGCCGAAAAGGTGTATTGGCCGATTAGGAGGTAAAGTAGACTTAGCAGACAGGAGAATTTGAAATAATTCTCTATATTTTTGATTTTCCATCAAAGGCACAATTCCACCAATAGGGTGAACGGTGAAACCTCTATGATCTCCTTGAAGACCACCCATCAGTTCTCCCGATAATGCCCTAAGATCGTCATGAAGACCACCTTGTATAGGGCCATTTAGTAGTAAATTTCCGCCTGCTTTCTCAAGAGAAATTGGGCCTCTTTCTGCGGTAATTTCAACCGCAGAAATAAGTTCTTCGCGACTCATATCTGGCCTACCAAATACATCAAGCATGGTACCTATGTCCACTCCAATATCTCTCTGAAATTCAATAATCTCTTCTACACCAACTTCAACATCACCATAAACATATGATTGGAATGTTCCTGAATCAGTTACAATAGTCCCTGGGAAGTCAAGTAATTTATGTACCCCCTTATCTAAAGCATATTCGCTCAAATCATCATGTTTCCACATAACATAAGAATTTGTTATTAGGCCCTCTACCCTATACTTATCCCACATCTCTCTAGGCTCTATTGTTCTAATATTAGGATTAACTACTGGAAGTAGCATAGGAGTATTCAGTAAACCATGTTTAGTATGTATACGACCGATTCTAGCAGAGCCATCTCTTTGTAAAATTTCGAATTTGCCAAGATCTTGTGGGCGGCAAGGAACAGGGTCAGGACGAATATTCACAGAAGGTCTGTGATGCCTGTTAGTCATCAATCCTCGCTTGTGCGAGATATGATTGAAACACTAACTATTCCATTAACTAGAGTCATTAAAATTTGGTCACCACTATTAATTTCCATGGTTGGATTAAGATCAAAACCATGAGCATAAGGGACATTCAGTAAAGATGCTGCAGGTAGGGTTAGTGGGCATACATCACAATTGACTATAGCTTTCGGTCCTTTACCTGTATAAATTAAACCCATTAAAACAAATGGAGCAACAGTGGAACCGGATCCTTTGGGATATATCAGAATTGTATCTTCAATAGGTATACCATCAAGTGGATGCCCATTCTCTTCAATAACTCCAGTATCTCTATTCACATATCCTAAGTAAGTAATTGGGACATCAGTAACTAGGGCTTTACCTTCTATTGACCACTCTTCCTGACTTGGAAGACTTTTTCCAAGAAGATTTATTTCACCCGATTTATATGTCTTATTAGAAAACATCGGCTTGACATTATTAGATTCCAGCGTGGGCCTAGGGGACTGAATCAAAGTTGGATCAAAGGCATGTGCTATGCATTCTGAAATAGTAGAAACGCTAGTTGGCATTTTATTCAAACCTGAAGTGAGATAATGTTCTGCCTTGAGAGAATTTGTTAAGATATGATTATATTTATTCCTATTATATGGAGTGACTTCTGGACATGTATCTTTCAAAACTAGAGCACCTGCTTCTTCAAGTATATCTATAGTACCATCTGATTCTAATATCTCATAATTATGACCACTTGTAAATATCCATAATCTTTGATTTGGTATTGTTTCGCCTAATTCCATTTTGGAGCGAACAAAAGAAGCTGCCGTCCTAACTTCACCGACGCTGGCTTGCGGACAACCAATCACAACTAAATCCACAATTCCCTTGGGAGCTAACTGTTGATAACGAAGCTGTAAATCACTCTCAGAAAATACTATTTCACCCTCAAAAGATTCAGTACTTGGTGGCTTAGGTGTATGCCCATCAGCCCAAAGCATTGGACAGCCATAGTTCGCAGCAGCTGCAGTTAATGCCTTACGCATTTCAAAACTAGCAAATTCAGGGAGTCCGGAAATATAAGGCATCATCCCCCATGGTAATTTCCATTCAGGCCGAATTTGTTTTCCAATCCAGTCTCCCAACACACTCCAGTCTGAAATATTCTCCATAGAACACTTAACTCTGACATGAATATTAGGGAGGCGATTCTTTTCAAGATGAAGGCCCCATAAAGGAGCCCAGCCAGTTAATGCAGTAGCTAGTGCGGACAAACCTGATTCTCTATTAGTGATTAAAGAAGTATATGAATTTGAGAAACAAACAGCATTAGATTCTGCCCATGACCCTATCCCATCTGCTAATTCAACACCTCTATCATATGGCGTACAAGACAATGTCGCATCAATTCCAAGATTTGAATAAGCCTCAATAATTTCAAATTGATGTTTCAAAAAATCAGGATAATCGATGCCCATTTGTTCCATTTTTTCTCTATCACACCCTGCAGAATTCAGAGTCGTAGGTATGGATACAACACCTTCATCATCGCCCGAAAGATCCGACAAAAATCTACGAAGCCCATGTCCTCCTGTAATTACACTAACACCTGAAACATGAGCATGTTCGCATCGGATAAATTCTGTAGCACCTGCTGTTGAAGCAAGATCAATTACAAGTCTTGCTGCCTTCTGTTTAGTAGTACCATGTTCGCCATCAAGCATCGAAATTAAGTCACTTGGTACATTCACAAGTAGCGGGTAACGTAGGAACTCAATAAAGCATAAAGGTGATTTTTAGGATATTGCCTAACTTCTTTGTCTTTGTGCTTCAATCGCGACCGCACTTAATGGTGCTTGTAAATTAAATGAAGGAACAAAACCTGACATTGGTATACGGACTATCTCATCTGATTCTGATAATATCTCAGATGAAATACCATTTTTCTCACCACCTACTACAAGAATTATATCTCCAGTCATATCGACATCCCAAGGAGCCGATATACCTACATCTTCTACAGCTATAATTCTAAATCCAGATTTTTTTGCCATCTTTATGGCATCAAGTCCAGGCGTCCAATGCACAGGTATGAATCTATGAGCTTTCATGGAAGCACGTTTAGCAGCACTTCTTTCTGGATTATTTAGTTCTGCATCAACTATTACAGCGCTGGCTCCGGAAACTTCTGCTGTCCTTATACAAAAACCAATATTGACAGGGTAAGCTGCACCAGCAAGAAGCCATACAAGACCTCCGTTAGAGAATACTTCTTCCAATGACAAATCAGGATTACGACCAACTAAAGCAAGTACATTCGGAATTCCCTGGCTATTATCACGTGACATCCTCCAAAGGTCATTCTCGGAGCCAAAAATAATTTTGATGCCGGAACTTTCGGCATATTCCAATATGTTCTGAAGCTTTGCGTTTTCTGAATCTCTTTTTACTAAAATGAGACTTATATTTTCATTATTATCAATAGCTGCAAGGATTTCATCTTCACCACATCTCTGCATATTCATATCTTGCACCTTCAACTATATCATTTGAAACTAAGAGTTATCTTTTATCGGGATTAATATTTCATTTCTTCTGAGAAAAGGCAATGTTGTCCAAGGATTATCATAAACTGCTAAAACCTGAGGTGAAATCGCTTCTAATTTATTCTGAGAAATTAATTTTAAAAGATGATTGCTTAATTTTTCAATCTTCTTTTCACCTGTGAAACCTGAAAATTTCATCACGGCGGTTAATCGTCCTGTTACTTCAACTATCTCAATGGATGAATTATTGGGAACTGGTAAATCGGATAAATCATGCTCAGAAGGCATGGTAAAAGCCATTTTCATTATTCCCTGATCACTCCAAATATGAACAGGTGCAGTCATTGCAATTTTTTGACCTGAATTGTTCCCTCCAAATATATATCCAGCTATGGTTCTGAAACCACTAGATGAACTGTTACTAATATTATCTTTTGAAGCGACACGGGCTTGTATTGTATCATGGTAAAGACGGATCTCAAAAGAATCGAAACTACGAATCAAATCGTATTTTGGCTCCTCAAGTTTTTCAGACATCTGTCTTTCACTCAATTCTAGAATCTATACTCTTTAGTAAATCTCTGATTTCAACAAGTACCTCGTTAGAACTAATTGAGGACCCTGTTTGTTGAGGATTGGAAATTAATGAGTCTCTTTGCCTAAGTACAAGGTCGCGGAATTGCTCTGAGTTTTTTACACCGGTCAAGATAAATGGAGCGGCACCTGCAGTCTCGAATTGCATTCTGACAACACCTAATGCATTCAGAATAGGGCCCTCATGTATTGATACATCAGTTAGTTTATCTAATGGAATATTCTGCTGTTTCTTGAACATCCAACCCATTCGCATATTAACGGAACGGTCAGTCAAAGCAGCAGACATATGCTCATACTGTTTCTTATGAATCAACCATCCAAACGGCACCCAAAAAACCATTACCACTATACCAACAACACTGGCTAGTAGAGATAGGTTAGCAACTAACCACCAGTAAATAATTATCTTTTTATCAAATTCAACTGCCATAATATGGCCACTGTCGGCATATCCTTCTGAAGATTCCATGTAATTTGCAATACATAGCCATTATTCAAATTATCGTTTCATATGTCTAAAAATAGGAATTGGATGCATTTTATGAGAATTTAGTAAATTAAATTTCAGATAAATTTTCATCACTTCTGCGAGTCTTTCATTAAGTTCTTTTTCAGCGGAGGGGTTTTCAATTTCATTCATAGCCCATTCTAATTCATCATATGTTGCACCTATTTGATCTTCATCAGTTCTACCATCAGACCAAAGGCCATCAGTAGGAGCAGCGTCTTGGATTTCTTGAATGATACCTAAAAATTCTGCTAACTGATATACTTCTGATTTATATAAATCAGCAATGGGAGAAATATCAACTCCTCCATCACCATATTTGGTGAAGAATCCAACTCCGAAGTCTTCAACTTTATTTCCAGTCCCCACTACTATACCATTATTTGAACCAGCCAATGAATATAATGCGGCCATTCTGATCCTAGCTCTAGTATTTGCCATAGCAATATCAGAGACTTCTTTCTTACTAAGTTCATTTTTCAGTACATCAAAAGTTTCTGATAAGTTAATTACATGACTTTCAACATTATCCCAATTTTCTCTCAACCACATCATATGTTGGTTAGAAAGATTATACTCAGAATCGTTCTGATGTATCGGCATATTGACTACTAGAGTCGTTAAACCTGTTTTAGCACAAAGTGTAGAAGTCACAGCAGAATCGATACCTCCTGAAACTCCAACTACTAGAGTAGAAATATTATTGATATTAGCATAATTCAAAATCCAATTGGAGATATCCTCACTGAGAGTCTTCAATTTTGTCATTTTAATACAACCTTAATGACACGCAACACCATATTTTTTCAATCTCCAATAATTATATGGCCAAGGAGTAAGGAATCCTGCAATTAACATGGGCACTATTACCCACCAGGTAAGTTTTGCACCACCCGTCAAAACTAAATCTACGACATTCATTGCAGCCTCCATTGAGATCATAGAAATTAATGACATCCCAACTGCTACCTTGAAAGCCTCTTTCAAGGCCATTTGAGCCGACAATATCGCAGTCTCAAGTGCAATAGAAGTCATAATTCCATTAAACATAGCCAGCGCCATAATCATCATAGGAGTCCAGCCTGAATCAGTAAATACAAATTGGAATGCTGCAATAGTGCCAAAATCACCAATACTACAACCAACTAAACACCACTTTGTATTGTGGGCTGATTGTTTCCAAACACTACTATCGCGCCAATTAAATTCTTCACCCTTACCATCAACTGTATAGCCTATCGACTGGATAATTGACGTCATTGAATTTATAGATACATTATCATATTGAATAATAGCCATTCCAGATTCATGAGAAACTTCCGCAGAGTGAACTCCAATGATTTCTTCAAGAGCATTTCTGACACTATCAGAGCAACCGGTGCAGGTCATTCCACCTACTTCTAATGAAACTGCCTCAGACATCTAATATATTCCACTAGGCACTACCTTTTGAAGGCGTGGTTTTTGGTAATTCAGTTTCATCTTGATTAGTTACGTTCAAGAAAGCATATCGAGTCGGTATTTATATGACCGTACCCAAGACAGCTGGTGAACTAGACCCAGTATCTCTTGAGACCTCTTTAATTGAATTATGGAATAATGAGAAAACATTCACTAAATCAATTGAAAATCGAAGAGATGGAGAATCACCCTTTACTTTTCTTGAGGGGCCACCGACAGCAAATGGGAAACCAGGAATTCATCATGTTATATCTCGACTTTACAAAGATATGGTCTGTAGATGGAAAACTATGGAAGGACATATTGTTGAAAGAAAAGCTGGATGGGATACGCATGGTTTACCAGTAGAAATTGAAGTGCAAAAGCAATTAGATTTAATGTCTAATGAGGCCATAGAAGCATATGGAATGGAGGCTTTTAATCAGAAATGTAAAGAAAGTGTTTGGACTTATGAACAGGCATGGAGAGAAATGACAGAAAGAATGGGATTTTGGGTAGATATGGATGACCCTTATGTAACACTTCATGATAATTATATAGAATCCGCTTGGTGGTCATTAAAGCAAATGTTTGACAAAGGGCTTTTATTTAGAGGACATAAAGTATTACCATATTGCCCTCAAACAGGAACCAGTTATTCGAGTCATGAGGTAGCACAAGGATACAAAGAAGTCTCTGAACCTGCAGTTTTTGTTAAATTTAAACTTGAAGATAGTAATTCTTCAATTTTAGCTTGGACTACAACACCTTGGACATTACCTGGAAATGTTGGTTTAGCAGTCGGACCAGAAGTAACCTACTGTCGTGTCAAAGTGACAGCTGAACCATCAAGTTCTTGGAATGGCAGAGGAGGCGCTATTTTAGATGAAGAACTAATTTTAGCCAAGGACTTACTAGGAAATGTTCTACGTCATAAGATGGAAATCATAGAAGAATTTACTGGCTCAGAATTAATTGGTAAATCATATGAACCATTATTCCCAGGCGCTATAGATGGAAATAACTCCAAAGCATGGACAGTTGTTGGAGCTGATTTCGTTACAACCAGTGATGGAACAGGAGTTGTACATACAGCGGTAATGTATGGAGAAGATGACTATAATCTCGGTATGAAAGAAGGTTTTCCAGCACAACATACAGTAGGAATTGATGGGAAATTCATAAAGGGAACGCATACAAAACTAGACGGTAGATACGTTAAGGAATGTGACTCAGATATTATTGATTTGTTGAGTTCAAATAACCAATTATATCGAGAACATATTTACACTCACGATTACCCACACTGTTGGAGAACTGATCATCCATTATTGTACTACGCAATGGATAGTTGGTTCGTAAAAATGACCGCTGTTCGAGAACAAATTCTTGAATATAATTCAGAAGTAGAATGGGCACCAGAATGGACAGGGTCGAAGAGGATGGGTGAATGGCTATCGAATATCAAAGATTGGGCTATTAGTCGTGAAAGATATTGGGGGACGCCTATCCCCGTGTGGATATGTCCTGATTGCCAACATGAACATTGTATTGGAAGCATAGAAGAAATGATTTCTATGAAAACTAATGATTCCCCTACACCTCCTGAATTACATCGCCCATATGTGGATGATGTAAAATTAAATTGTAGTAACCAAGACTGTTCTGGAGAGATGATTAGAGAACCATATGTCATGGATTGTTGGTTTGATTCTGGATGCGCATCATTTGCACAATGGCATTATCCATTTGAGAATAAAGAAAAATTCGAAGGTGTTTTTCCTGTTGATTATATCTGCGAGGCAGTAGATCAAACAAGAGGTTGGTTCTATTCATTACTTGCAGTTTCAACAACTGTTTTCGATAATGTTGCATACAAAAGATGTCTTTCATTAGGACATATACTGGACAAAGACGGTAAGAAAATGAGTAAATCTAGAGGTAATGTAGTTAATCCATGGGATCACTTCAACAAAGAAGGTTCAGATTCAATTAGATGGTACATGATGACACAAAGTGCCCCTTGGACCCCTACTAACTTTGATCCAAATGGGGTAAGAGAATCTTATGCTAAGATGTTCTTGACATTGTGGAATGTGCATCGTTTTTATTCCGATTATGCATCTCTTGATGGCTTCGACCCTGAAGATAGTTCAGCCCATATTGCCGTAAATGATAGAAGTCCTCTAGATAAATGGGTACTTTCACGAATGGCGACGGTTGCTGAAACTTATCACGATAACTTTGTATTATGGGATTTCCATAAAGCAGGTAGAGTGTTAGAGAATTTTGTAATAAATGATTTATCAAACTGGTATGTAAGGAGATCTAGAAGAAGACTATGGAATGAAGACGATAGTAATGACAAGAGAGCTTGTCAACATACTTTGCATGAAGTTCTACTAACAGTTTGTCGCTTAATGGCTCCTGTAGCACCTTTCATACCTGATCAGATTCATAGAGATTTGGCAGGGACTTCAGTTCATCTAGCGGATTGGCCATTAGGTTCCTCGTTAGTATCCAGTAACTTACCACCTCAGAACTGGGTATTAGAACAAGAAATGGCATTAGTGAGGAAATTAGCTGAAACTGGAAGAAGAGTTCGAGTAGATGCTGGAAGAAGGCAGAGGTTGCCATGTAAATCTGGTTGGATTGTTGGTGGACCAGATATTTCTGAATTCCATGATATCTTGGCAGAAGAGCTAAATGTAGAGTTACTAACTACAGAGGAAGATTTAGATCGATTTCAAAAAATTGAAATTGCACCAAATCGTAAAGCACTTGGTAAAAAATGTAGACAAGATTTACCTGCGGTATTAAGTTTACTTGCAGATGCAGACCCCGATAATATTCTACTCGAAATCGAAGCAGAGATTTGTATCCTAGAAGGCTATGATATTACTATGGAAGATATAGAGATTCGGAGAGTAGAGAAAGAAGGTTATGCTGCTGCAACTATTTCTGTAGATGAGATTGGAGATGTATCTCTAGTTTTGGATATGAGACTAAATGACGAGTTATTATCTAAAGGATTGGCAAGAGATATCATTAGGCATGTCCAAGCAAAAAGAAAAGAGATAAATCTTGATGTAGAATCATCAATAAGACTCGATGTATGCATAGATGGTCTCGATTTATTTATGGATGATTGGAATCATATACTGACTGAAACAAGAGCAGGTTTGGCAACCCTTAATGAAGAAAATATTAAAGATAATTCTGACTTTTTTGAAGTAGATGGGAGTAAAGTTAAATTCACTGTAAGTCAACTAGAATAATCTCTATTTCACATGAATTTCAATTGTTAAAATATAATACTCATTCCGTAATCAATAGGAAGAAGCATTTCAACTGCAAATAATGGGTCTGGATCTGATGAATCATGGTATGCAATGAAAGAACCACCATCAGGGAGTATACCCATACTAGCAAAATCAAATCGAATATCTGCTCCAGCACCTGATGTAGAATCTAAATCACCTTGACCAATATATGTCATAGAATCAGGGATTATACTTTCTGAGAATCCTCTTACATGCCAAGCAACATCTACATCTGGTCCAGATGAACTTTGATATCTTACATTAAGGACAAAAAGATCATGTACACCATTTGAATGATACTCCCATTCTTCAATAGAACTAGCAGAATCAGATAAATCATAGGTATTATTTTCCCAATTTTCACCACCATCCCACGATAACAAATGAGACACTAGAGTACCATCAGCTATCAGACAGTGTAATGCTCCAGATGAGTCAAAAGAACAATACTCAGAAGGAAGAGATGACCCATTCTCATTAGTTGCAGACCACCAATTAAGAGAGGTGTCTAAGAAAGCATCAGTTCCATCTATGAAATAATTAGGGAAGTAAAGTCCTCCAGAGGGAACGGGGAATGAACGCATTTCTTTATGCGGTTTGGTAAAATCCCATTCGGGACCTAAATCTGAAGATTTCAGATTAACTTCTATACTATCTAGAGTTCCATCTCTATCAGGGAAGGGAAAGTAGTCATAGTTTAAGCCATCAGTAGAAATTTGGCCACCTACATTCTGTACTTGATGCCAGAAATTAGATATTACTAGGCTAGCATAATCGCCGTTTCCATAGATACCACCATTAATTGGGCCTATTACTTCAACTTGCCATGAGCGATCATAAAATGGTTCAGGTGTTCGATTAAAACACCAACTCCACTCCTCATCTTCTGCATCATAGAGAAATGCATAGAATTGATCTGCACCACTAGCGCTAGGATAAGGGAACCATCCCATAGAAATCAAATCACCATTAGTAGCCTGAACTATACTACCTTCACCGAGCCCCTCTTGACCTGGTAATGTTGGTTTAGGCTCTAGACAACCAATTTGAGATAATATTGAAGGCAGATATTCTTGCCAAGTATGTCCTCTATCTTCAGACCAAGTTGGATATTCACCTCCAAAATTAACTATCCAACCTTCTTTAGTTCCTGCAAGATAATGTTCACAACAATTGCCCCCTTCTTCATTTCCAAACACAGCCCATGAAGCATTCCCCCAAGTATCATTAGAAAATGGAGAGCTTACTATGAAATCTCTAGAGTCGTCATGAGTTGATGGATCATCAATATAAATCATTTCTTTGTCCCAATCTATTTCCCCTTCCATTTCTGATTCGACTACTTCCAAACACCCCGCCATTACAGTAGTAGATACTATCAGTATAACAAACAAGGTTTGAACGACGGATAGGTCAGACACAATACTATGCGGTATGGAGAGACTTATCGGTGCTTCGCTATTAATTCTCAAAAAAATTATACCCAAATAATACTGTTATTTTAATTTCCAGATAGGGCCATTCGGGGAGTCTTCAACTATTACACCAATATGATTTAACTTATCTCGAATTTGATCTGCATTATCCCAATCTTTGTTATTTCGTGCTATTTGTCTCTGTTTAATTAAATCCATAACTTGGTCATGAATTTTCATTTTTTCGTTTTCGACATCTAAGATGTCTTTTCTTATCACTTCATCATCAGGTAATATTCCTAAGACTTTTCCAGCAAATTCCGATAACCAAGAAACGCATGCTGAAATTTCATCTTCTAAATTAGAATCTAATTTTTCTCTTAGATACTTAACTACTGTTTGGACTTCAACTATTGCTACTCGAGTATTAAAATCATCATTCATACCATTAGAGAATTCTAATTCGGCTTGCTGTAAAAAACTAGAGTTTTTCCAATTAGTCTTACCATAGTTTGAAAGAGCTTCTCCATATGTTGCAAGTAACTTACGATAATGGCTAGATGAATCTTGGAGCATTACATCATTGAATTCAACTGGTTGCCTATATGGTGCATTGATTAAGCAATACCTTAATTCTAAAGGATGGACCTTAGAAATAGCGTCTCTAATCGTCCAAAAATTACCTAATGATTTACTCATTTTTTCACCATCAACATTAATCATTCCATTATGTATCCAGTATTGCACAACTGGATCATGATTTAAGCAACATTCTGACTGAAAGATTTCAGCTTCATGATGAGGGAACATTAAATCAGAACCCCCACCGTGTATATCGAATTTTTCGCCAAGGTGTTGCAAAGACATTACTGAACATTCAATATGCCAACCAGGTCGACCATCTCCCCAAGGACTTGACCAATATGGTTCACCAGTTTTAGCTATTTTCCATAATGCGAAATCTCTATGATTTTTTTTTCCTGTACCAGTTTCTGAAACTCTTCCTCCAGCACCTTCTCTAACCATTTCCAATGTTTGGCCAGTCAACTGACCATATTTTTCAGGTGCAGTATTAATTTCAAAATATACGCCGTCATGTGAAGAATAGGCATTGCCATTTTCAATTAACTTGGCGATCATATCAATAATTTCAGGTATAGTTTCAGTAACCCTTGGATAAGAATCTGCACGATTGACATTAAGTAAATCCATAACTTCAAAATAATCATCTATATTCCTATTAGCTACATCAAGAAAATCTATATTTTCTTCATTGGCAATACGTATTATTTTATCATCAATATCAGTGAAATTTGTGATATGATTAACTAAAAAACCGCTTTTTCTAAGCCATCTGACTATTATATCGAAAGCAATTGCTTGACGTGCGTGTCCGATGTGACTAGGAGAATAAGGAGTTATTCCACAAACATAAATTCCAACCTCTCCTTCAACTAATGTCTCCAAGGTTCTCTTACTACGAGAACGGGTATCATAGAGTCTCAGCGCCATACCTATCAAATGATGGTGAACGTATTACAGTGATGAACCTCGCGCTGATTCTATGAAAGCGCGATATAAACTTGTATGTTTGATACGTTCAGGATGCCATTGAACACCTATGCAAAATTTAAGCCCTTCGATTTCAACTGCTTCAATTAGATTATCATGACTAGAATAAGCGGAAATTGATAGATTACCTGCATTAAAAACTCCTTGATGATGAGTCGAATTAGCATTAATGTGAGTTCCCATAATTTGTTGTAATTTTGTACCTTCTATGACATCTACACCGTGTTCAGTAACTTCACCATCCCATCCTCCATGATTTTCATATCCTTCTGTTTCGGGTAAATGTTGATATAACTCGCCTCCATAAATAGTACAAAGTAATTGGAATCCACGACAGATGCATAATAATGGAATATTTTTCTCGATAGCGGTCTTAATCAATGCTATTTCAGAGGTGTCTTGCTCTGGATAAATTTCTTTAGTGTGGGGACCATTTTCTTGACCATATAATCGGGGATCAATATCAGGCCCTCCTGAAATCAACAATCCATCAATTCTATGTATTACTTCGGAACTACAACCCGGTGGGATTAGTAAAGGAATACCTCCACATTGAATAATCATTTTATGATAAGTAGTAGGTAATACTACAGCATCTAAATCCCAATTCGCCCATTTCGTTGGCCTAGAGGGACAAGTAATGCCAATTACTGGACGAGTTACATCAGACATATTAATCGGAATAAGGCCTGATTAATAATCAATTGTACATTATTGCATAGATGCCTGAATTAGTCCTTCAAATATTGAATTTTGTTTCAGCATCTCAGGATGCCACTGAGTTGAGATGAGAAAAGGGTATTCGTTCAATTCAACCGCTTCAATTAAACCATCTAAACTTCGACCTACTATTTTCAAGTCACCTGCCTCGTAAACACCTTGATGATGACCAGAATTTCCAATTATTTCATTTCCCAATAATTCTGAAGTTAAAGAATTTTTTTCTATTTTTACAATATGATCTGACCATTCACCGCCAGTGGCACCATGTTCTTCAAATCCTTTAGTAGTAGGAAGATCTTGGTGTAATTTACCACCTCGGATAACACATAATAATTGATGCCCTCGACAAATACATAGAAGTGGTATTTCTCTATCTATTGCACCTTCAATTAGAGATTTTTCCCATTTATCCTGTGAATCGCTGAAATCAACGGTTTTTTCATGAGGAGCTTCCCCATATAAATTTGGATTTATATCTCGACCACCGGAAATTACTAAGCCATCTAAACAATCTAATAATTCATCTACATCATCACATTCAGAAAGTAAGAGAGGAATACCACCTGCATTCTTAATTGCACTCGGATAATTGCTAGGAAGCATAACTACAGATTGATTGGAGACCTCGTAGTCTCTAGAATTTACAGAAGTTGTTATGCCGATTAATGGACTCATATTTACTCACCAAGGGCTTCCCTTGACTTTCTTGTATGCCTGAATGAAAGAATACCTGCAACCATAAAAATAGTTCCAACTATGATTAAAATTCCATGAGATAATAATGTCAAATTACTTGCATCAGACCATATAGAAAAAATACGCATTCCACCTAACACTGAAACTAATGCAAAAACCATTGCTGCATGCATATAATGGTGCTTATTGGCTTTATTTTTATTTGAAAGAAAACCTAATATTAACAATGGTATACCAAAAAAAGAAGGAATCAGAGCAGTGAAACTACCTGTATCACTAATTAGATAAGATGCGATTCCAGATAGAATAAGAATCCCTCCACATACCATGGCAAAATTTGTAACTGTCATACTAAGAAATTTGAATTCATTACTCATGATTAACCGAAAGAGATGGAGTTTAAGACGATATTTATGATTCCGCTTCCAAACTTACTGATGCATGAATTTCTTCATCTCTAGCCACGATTTGCTCCCAGAGTAGTTCCGCAACATCTTTGACATCCATTTCAGAACCAACAGTATCAAGCCCATCTTTAACCATTACAGAGCAGAAAGGGCACCCTATTGCAACTGTATCGCAACCAGTTGCTGCAATTTCTTCTGCACGAATCTTATTTACACGCTTATCTGAATCCTCTTCCATCCACATTTGAGCGCCACCCGCTCCACAACAGAAAGAATCTTTGCCATGTCTTTCAACTTCAACATCAATTCCTCCAAGTACAGAACGAGGTTCGTCAATTATATCGCCTATCCGGCCAAGATAACAAGGGTCATGATAAGTTATACTTGTACCCTCTTTGTCAAATTCAGGTAATTTCCCTTCTTCTTGTAATTTTGCCATGATCTCAGTATGGTGAAATACTTCTAATTCATCAGCTCCATAATCTGCATATTCCTTACCTAATGTATGGAAACAATGAGGACAGGATGCAACTATTCTTTTCACACCTAATTCTTGAAAAGTCGTGATATTTGTTTCAGCCAACATTTGGAATAAGTATTCATTACCAGCTCTTCGTGCAGGGTCTCCAGAGCATCCCTCTTGCATTCCAAGGATACCAACATCTAAGCCTGCTTCTTTCATTAGAGAAATGGTTGCACGAGCTACTTTCTGATTTCTCTCATCGAAACTTGCTGCACATCCTACGAAGTAAATGTACTCTGCGGGTTGCCCTACTTTAACGTCTAAATCTGAAGCCCAGTCTGCTCTTTCATGTGGTCCAAAACCATATGGATTTGATGCAGATTCTAAATTTCCCATAGCAACATTTAGTTCTTCTGGATATTCCATAGTTTCCATCATAGCATTTCTTCTTAGTTCAGTTAATTTAGGTACATGTTCGATGTAAAGAGGACATATATCTACACATGCATTACAAGTTGTACAAGCCCAAACTGCCTCGCTAGTTATCCTTGCCAGCATAGTTTCTTCAGGATTTTCACCTTTCAATAAGATTGGAGCATATTCATTAGCATAGTTCCTCACATCATGAATCACTTGCATAGGATTCAACCCTTTACCTGACTCATATGCAGGACAAACATCTTGACATCTTGCACATGAAGTACATGACCATCCATCAATAATCTGCCTCCAAGTATATTGATCAAAGGTGCTAACTCCAAAGGAATCGATATCTAGGTCTTCTAGAGGCACTGCTTTTCCATCCTCTCCTATTGCGAGAGGCCTCATTTTACCAAGTGCTTGAGTATCGTGGAAAAATACATTTGGTATTGCCATGACTAAGTGCATGTGCTTAGAAACTGGGATTAATATCAAGAAACAACAAATTGCAACCATATGTGCCCAATAAGATGCTATTATGAAAGTTGACGATAACTCAAGACCAGATACCCAAAAACCAAAAGGTTCCCAAAATGATGAAGGATTCTCAGAGGACTCAATTATGAATGATGTAGAAGTGATTGTTAAAATTAATACTAATATAAAATTCCCCTCTAATTGAGATTTCCCCTTAAGTTTTGCAGGAGTAAATACAACTCTCCTGATAAGAGCCGCAAGAGCCCCCAATAGTGCAGTAGTATAACCTAATTCTACAATTCCATTCCAAGGATTATTGAGAAATGATGGTAAAAGGTGTTCTGAAAAATAATTTGCACTCGCTAAATCTAGCATATCGCTTCCAAGCATTAGGAAACCCCAGAACATTAAGACGTGCATAGTACCTGCAACTTTGTCTCTGAGAACTTTTTTCTGCCCGAGCCAACCAACTAGCATTTCTTTAATTCTTAAACCCCATGAATCAAAACGATTGTCTGGTGCACCTAGCATAACTAGCCTAGTTGCTTTAATAACTTGATATGAGAAAAATGATATGGATAAACCGCCCATAATTAGAAGGATAATCCACCCTTCTACTGGGCCATATTGTATTTCTAAAGGATGTTTCATAATCTATTACACCTGACTTGACTAACACCCTGATAAGCCTCGGAAGAGAAACTGCACTTTCAATTAACCGATTGATAACATATACCCAATACTAATTTCCTATACCCATTACCGATAGCCATGGCAACTGCCTTCGCACCCGGAAAGTGTATCTTGTTTGGAGAACATGCAGTAGTCTATGGACACCCTGCAGTTGCAGTAGCAATTGATGCTGGAGTAGAAGTGAAATTAGAGGCCTCGGACAAATGGGAAATCAAGAATGATCATTATAGCAATAATTTTGAAGAATTTCAAGCATCAAAGAATCCTCATATTCAGCATATAATTAGAAATGTTTTTCATTATAGTGGCCCACCCCTGAAGATAAAAATTGAATCAGATTTATTCTCTTCTGCAGGACTCGGATCTAGTGCTGCACTATCGAATGCAATGGGTGCGGCACTTCACCAATTGATCAACCCAGAGGAGAAAATTAATTTAATTAAATTAGCTAAAATTGGTCATTCTGCGGAAGCTAGTGCGCAAGAAGGAAGGGCGAGTCCAACTGATTCAGCAACTAGTTCATTAGGAGGTTGTGTTGTAGTTTCAGGTGAAAAAGATGAACACTTAAATCATGTCTTTGATACTAGTTTAATAACACCTGAGGGAAATAGAGAATGGTCAATACATAGCGTAGAACTTCATGAAAATATAAAAGATTCATGGTTAGTTTTAGGATTTACAGGCCGTGCTGCCCCTACGGGAGATATGGTATCTGGAGTTGCAGAAAGACTAAGACAAAAACCTGAACTTTATGCTGAGATGCAGGCAATTGAAAATATTACTAAAGCGGGTTTAACCGCATTAAAGTTAGGAAATTTAGAGGCGGTTGGAATTGCGATGAATAGTTGTCATGAAAAATTGAAAATTCTTGGAGTAAGTAGCGATTCACTAGATAACATGGTTTTAGCAACTAGAAATCATTCATTCGGTTCTAAATTAACGGGAGCCGGAGGGGGTGGATGTATGATGGCATTGACAAATGATCCACAACGAGTAGCCCAAGAAATTGAACTATGTGGCGGACAACCTTTAATCTCGAAATTTGGCTCTAAAGGGGCTCATATAAAGAAAGAATAATCAAATTTATCAGTGAAAAACAGATAATTCTTGGATTTCATGACAACTATTCTTTATAAGGTGAATATAAGTGCGAGCGATATGCTTAGTGACGAAGAACGCCTAACCGTAGTGAATGTAGTTGCATCAACCCGAGTTGCGGAAGAACTAGATCTTCCGGATATCGCAATTCAATTGAATTGTGAGTATGAACCTGAACAGTTCCCAGGGGTTGTTTATCGAGTCGTTGACCCAAAACTTGCAATCCTAATGTTCCGTTCTGGAAGAGCTGTTTGTACTGGTGGTAAGAATGAGCAAAATATCCATACTGGTATTGAGAGAATGACTGCTGATTTACAAAATGCTGGAATTGACACATGGGACTTAAAAGATGTAGAGATTGAAGTTCAAAATATGGTTGCAACATACTCTTTGTTCTATCCTGAAGACTATAATGGCACAGCAAGAATGGATGATAATAATACACGTGTGATTGATTTAGATGGAGGAGCCATTAGAGCTGCAACAGATGAAGAAGTTGAAGCAAATGATGAAAGAATTCGTGGAATTAGACAAGGAGAACCTTTAGCTGCACTTCCTCGAAAATTGAATCTAAATAATTTGACTTTTCACTTACCTTTCGACAAGGTTGAATATGAACCAGAGCAATTCCCAGGACTTATCTACAGATTAGATTATCCAAAAGTTGTATGCCTAATTTTTGGTAGCGGAAAAATGGTTATTACTGGTGCAAGGCACAAGGATGAAATTCTTGAAGCAGTCCAGTTCATTCAAGATGAGTTAGCGGATTTACTCTGAAATATTATTTGAGATTTGTCAATCGAGAGATTGATGAGTGAGTAACCATGCGAGAGCGCTATGCGCTCTCGAACTGAGGCAGTTTATTTCCTGACTTTTTTATTATTAATTTCAACATTTGCAGGAGTATATGCTCCTGAAAAACAGTTAGAAGAACTTGAAGAAAATAAAATACGTGTAGAATCAATATCAAGAAGTTCGAACTTGATTGATATACCATCATGGAAGGTAAATGACAGATGGAACTATAATGGATACTTAGACATGGTAGATTTAATTGTAGATTCAGGAGTTAATACTGATTTACAGACATTAACAGGAACTTTAGAAAGTACAGTTACAGATATATATCAAACTATTGTCGATAATAAATCAGCTTTAGTCTATAAAGTAGAATCAGACGGTTATTATGAAGCAAATAGCATCAATCTTGATGGTCAACCGGGAGATTTAGAAGCCAATTTGAATACAGTATCGATTATCCGTGTATCAGATCATGCAACTGTATCTCAAGAAGCGACTATTGATATTAATTTTTGTAGAGATTTCCTGTGGTTCTGTATTGATGTTTCAGTAGGTACACTCGAGGTGGACCAATCTTATTCACCGCCACTAGAGGGATATGATTTCCCACTATCTGTTGGTGAATCATGGAATCAAAATTATACTGCAACAACTACATATGATGGTCAAAGTGATTATGTAGATATACCCGAAAATTCTGTATCACAGAGAAGTGCGAGTTATGAAGTCGTTAGTCAAGGTTTTTCAGGTGTCAATTATGGGGGTTGTAGTACTTCATACAATATTTCTAGTTCAAATGCAGATGGAGATGATACTGGTTACAAATGGTTTTGTCCAGCAATCAGAGGAGATGTGAAAATGGAAACAATCGAAAGTTTAGGATTCACAGCTGTTCATTCACTATCATCATATCAAGCAACAAGTAGACAAAAAATAATTAATGTTGATGTTGAATTTCCATTATCTCCAATTAATATGGATATTTCTGCATGGATAAATGTAACCAATAATAATGGTAATGCTGTAGGAAATCAAGCAATGGAATTTAGATATGAAATAGGTGGGGACATACAAAACGTAACTACTGCAGCGAATGGTACTGCACATGTGATTTTTAATTCTGAAGATTTAGCAGATGACTCATACTCAATTAATGATCTGGGTAGCCATGGAGTATTGGCATGGACTAGTGGAGAATCTACTAAAGTCATAGGAATTAGTACAATAACAATAGATCCTGATGTATACGAGATTGACTTGTATGTAAATGAGGATGGAGTCTCAGTAGAGAGAACCAGAGAGAATTCAACTATCACATTAGATGAGAATATTGGATTTACAGGAATTAGAGGAGATACGTTGACTTTTAGCATTCCAGTGATAAATAGAGGGTTGAGAGTTTCTCCGGCATCTGTTTTACAAATAACAGGACCTGACGGTACAGTTACAGATGCAAATATACCAGTATTATCTAGCCTAGAAGAAGCAAGGGTCGAAGTTTCATGGGAAGTCCCTGCAAATCAACCATTTGGAAATGTTGCTATGTCATTTGAGATTAATATTGATGATGGAGATATAGCAAACAATGAAGGGGAATTCAGCCTCTTTATTGGAGCAAAACCTATTGCATTGTTGACAATTGTTGAAGAATCATTAACTTTAGATCAGGTTACTTTCAACGGACTCAATTCTTATGACCCTGATGGAGGTGTTTTACAATGTGTATTTTCATTAGAGAGCCTAACGGGAGAGATTGTAACATCTCAAGAAGATGATTGTATATTCGAATATACATGGAATGACGATGGAATTTTTACTGTAAACTTAGTAATTACAGATGAAGAAAGTGACTTCCATTCAGTAAGTAGTGACATTATAATAATCAACAGAGCACCTGAAATTACTCTATCGGCAGATTCAGAAACAAGTCCTGTTCTATCTCCTATAACATTTGAGATTACAGATCGAACCGATTTAGATACGCTAAATCCAGAAGCCCCTGTAGATATTTCTTGGAAAGCACCATGTGAACAAGGAACTCTAGGAATAAAATGTACTCTGATACCAAATGAAGAAGGACCTTACACAGTAGAAGTAGATGCTATGGATGATGACGGAGCAGTAACAACTGAATCTTATACAATAGAGGTAACTAATATCGCCCCTTATAATCCTGAATGGGAAGTCATATTCGATGGAAACAGAATGATTCCAAACTCTTTTGGACTTTATACAGTGAATGAGGGTGACCAATTTACAATCAGAGGATGGGCTGAAGATTCTGATAATGACATGTCAACATTACTGCATGTATGGGTTCCAGATGCAGAAGATGAACCAGATATTAAAAATCAACAACAAGGACTTGTAAGTTCGATGGAACATATCTACAATATTCAAGGACAACATATTGCTACATTCCAAGTATTTGACAATAATGATGAAAGTACTGATTTAATGACAGTCCCTTTCAAAGTAAATAACATTCCACCAACTATTCGACCGTTTTCTCAACCCCTACCAGTTGAAGAAGATCAGACAATTGAAATATCAATCATAGTTGATGATACAATATTTGACATTGAGAGCCTAGTACCTTGCTATGATTTGGACCCAAGCTCTAATTCAGATAGTATAGGTAACGCAAGTGACGATTGTGATTTAGAATCTTATTATCTAGAACATTCATGGCCTAATTCTGAGACCGCCCCAGACTATATTGTATTCCATGTAACTGATAATGATGGTGCAATGGCTTATTCCAATATACCCATAGATGTTAGAAATATGAAGCCTAATGTCGGCATGACTACTAGCCAATACCAACCAATAGAAGGAGAATTAGTCATATTATCTGGAAATGGGACTACTGATTCAGTTTTTGATATGGAAAATATGCAATATTGGTGGGATATGGATATATCAAAAGATAGCGATAATGATGGAGATAAAAGTAATGACAAAGATATTACTGGAAAAATTGTAGAATGGTCATTCTCTAGCGCTAAGAATACAGTAATTCAACTAACTGTTCATGACGGAGATTCGTCTGACTCAATGAGGATAACAATACAAGTTCAAGAAAAACCATTTGCACTAACAGATGTCTTGTTAAATCCGATGTTCATTGGTCTCATCTTGATATCAATTCTTGGAATTATAGGTGGTGTATTAATGCGTAAGAAAAATACACCGTTGGTAGTTTCTTCGATTACTGAAAGTAGACACAGTATTGATGATGCCTTTGATGATCCAGATTATGACCCATTTAGTAATGAAAAGACTAAACAAAAAATCAGTAAAAAAAGAATTAAACAAGATAAAGAAAATCCATCCAATAATAATACAAAAGATATTGATGAGGATTTAAAAATCAATCCTACCGAGGATACAAAAATATTAGAAGAAATGGAAGAATTAAGAGCTAAACTAAAGCAATTGGAAGATAAAAATCTATCAGTAAATGAAGTAATGAGTACATCAGAGATAGAAGAACTAATTGGGGAAGAGGAATAGGGCAACTTATGGTTAACCTATTCAAACTTCTAGGTTTGCCAGATCCTAACAAAACAATATCAAGAGCTGTAAAGAAGAATCTTGGTTCTGCTAATCCGGGTCCAACTACGAAATCAAGAGCAATTTTCCATGATTTAGGTGATGTTTTATGGTCAGAAAGAACTGAAAGATTAACACCTTTAGCAAATAGAAATGTGATTTATTTGAAGCCAGATAACTATCAAAGAATACAATTAGATGGAATAGAAAATGAATTAGCGAGAGGAAATATGCTTCTTGTAGATATTAGTTCACTATCACATATGCCTGCTCAAAGAGATATATGTAGAAGAAAAGTTGAAAATTTAGGAGAAAGAATAGATATACCGGTATTTTCACTAAATGAAAATGATTCATTGTTGATGGTACCTGGATTAGGAATGAGAGTCGATAAACAAAAGCATAGATTAGGAATGAAAGATTTAGAAGATTACCTATTAGAATAGATTCCTAGTAATAAACTTCAAATTTCCAATCATTTGTACTAGAGCTTGGACCTAATTTATTATAGTCAATTTGCATCAATTTTTGAGGCATATTTGAAGGATTTATTTCGGTAGATGTGACCACACTGTCAACACGAAGAATTACTAAGGAGGCGGAAGAATTCTCTGGCAAAGGATGTATTTCTACTAGAGTACATTTCATTGCTGCCAAAGCTGAAGAAAGAAGAGGTAAATCATCACCTGAAACCATATTTCCATTAATTATTTCCCATTCAGATTCATCAATTGGTAATTTAGCTGAAGACGACTGTATATCTTTTGCAGAATCGAGATCTGCAGGAAGTATGAACACCATACATGATGATCCGATTCCCGAATTACGAAGATTGACTAAAGTATCTCTCTCTTTACCTACTCTACTCTTGGAAAGACTGACAGTAATCAATGGGGGTGTATTTGATACCACGCCTATTGATGACATGGGAGCTAAGTTTTGTATTCCATCTGAACTGACTGTCCCAATCAATGATACTGGACGCGGCATCATTAGAGATGCTAGCCAGTCTCTTCTTTCATCATGAGATAATTCAGAGAATTTAGAGTTTATATGTTCACCATCTAATGTGTAATAATTATCAGGTTCAGACTCATAATCTCCATCTTCTAACCAAGTATCTAGTTCACCAGATTCTACTTCAGACGCAGACAAAGAAGTAAATTGGCGATAAATTTCCCAATTAGAGATATCTTTCTCATCGTCACCTCTTGATTTTTTCCTCTCAATAGATGCATCGGCATATGTTACACACCTACGAAGAAATCTAGAAACTATTTCTCTTCTTTCTGATGGGTCCATTTAAATCACTCTATGCCTAATTCTTTGACTAATCTATCAACATGTCCACTTGCTCTGACATTATATCCTACAGAAATTAGTTTACTATCAATATCAATGACAAATGTAGATCGAGAAACACCCATGTAAGTCTTACCATAGTTCATTTTTTCACGCCAGACACCGTATAATTGATGTAATTCAGTATCGGAATCGACTATTAACTCGAAAGGTAATTCATGCGTATCTATGAATTTTTGGTGAGATTTAGAGGAATCTTTAGAGACACCTAGTACCCTAAAACCTGCAGACTGTAGTTTGGAAAAATTATCTCTAAAGTCGCAAGCCTGAACGGTACAACCAGGAGTACTATCTTTAGGATAAAAATACAAAATAACCTTTTCTCCTGAAGATAAAATATTTGAAAGAATAACCTTGTCCCCATTTGTTAATTCAGCTTCAAAATCAGGTGCCATTTCTCCAACTTCTAATGAGATGGGTTCAGAGTTCATGTTAATCGCAAGAGTAAGCAGGTCATGAATGCTCGTACTAAGAGCATTCAAGAGTGAAGTTGCTTTGCTATAGATATGAGTAAAGCGGGAATCATTTGTTTTGCATTGGGTATTATAGGTTTCATTTCGTTCTTAATTTCAATCTCAATAGTTGGCTATATCGATGATAGAATAAATGAAGAATGCGATACAGAAGTCGGTACAATTGGTCAAATCATTGGCGCAGACGAGGGAAAGTGCCAAGATGCTAGAGATTGGAAGAGCCTAATAACGAGCCTACAGATACCTATCCTTAGTATTGGAGCACTTCTTGGTCTTACTGGTGGAATGATGATTTTTAGAGACTAATTACTACTTTCTTCTCTAATTCTTTTCTTTGTAGACGCCCAACCACAAATTAAGCATTCACTTAAGTTATGATTTCTTGCAGGACAATGCTCTCTACCAAAGAAAATGATTTGTAAATGCCTTCGAATCCAAGTATCTTTAGGAAAAACTTTCTTTAAATCTTTTTCAGTAGTTTCTACATTTTTTCCAGTCGATAAACCCCAACGTGATGCCAAACGATGTATGTGAGTATCAACTGCAAACGCTGGAATTCCAAAGGATTGAGACATTACAACACTTGCAGTTTTATGGCCTACGCCTGCTAAAGATTCTAAAAACTCCCAATCAGGGATTACTTCTCCACCACCTTGTAATATTTGTAAAGCCATTTTTTGAAGATTTTTTGCTTTGGTAGGAGCCAAACCTATTTCTCTTATTATTTGATGAATTTCACTGATTTCTAACTCTGACATTTTTTGAGGATTATCTGCTCTAGAAAATAATCTAGGCGTTACTTCATTGACCTTTTTATCGGTAGTTTGAGCGGATAACATTACAGCCACTAATAGAGTATAAGGGTCTTTATGGTCAAGAGGTATTGGTTGAGTTGGATATAAATCATCTAATATTTTACCTATACGATCTGCCTTAGCAGCTCTATTCATCATTCCATCTCCACTTCAACTCTGATACCGTAAACAAATGCGATGAAAATTAAAGAAAAAGGGACACCATAGCATGGACCATACATGAAATCTTCACTAGATGGAGAACTTGTGACCCCCCCAAAAATAATGTAAGCAATCAGTCCAAGAATCATAGCAGGAATTATAGAAACTAAAGCGAATACCAATCCTCGAGTTATACTCATGTGTCATTGGAAGAGAGTCCCTATGATGAATATTATCAAGAGTTGAATAGAGATTCTATCTCTGTACCATTTCTTGTATTGAGAATATCTGAACTTTCAAGCCATCCTTTACGAGCGATTTGAATACCGTACCAAACATCACCTAAACCATTGATATCATGAGCATCAGGATTAATACAAATCGGTACATTCTGTTCTTTGGCGAACTTACATAATCTCCAATCTAGATCTAAGCGATATGGAGAAGCATTAATTTCAATTGCTTTCAAGTGCCCTTCTCGATTCAATTCACCCATTCGCCTAATAATTGCATGCATATCTATTGGGAAACCTTCTCTTACCTGTAAAATTCGACCAGTTGGGTGACCTAGAATTGTAAATGTGGGATCTTCAATAGCCCTAATTAATGCTTCAGTATTTTCTATTTCATCTCTATTTCTCCAACTACCCAATGCATGAACACTGCCTACTACATGAGAAAATAAATTTCTTACATCATCAGAGTAATCTAAACTACCATCCGCTAAAATATCACATTCAGAACCATGAAGTAATCGAAAATCAATATTTTCATCTTTCCATATTTTATTTAATCGTAAAATTTCTTCAGATTGTTTCGGAACCTTTTCACTAGGAATTCCTATTTGTCGACCGCCAATATTCAAAGTTTCAGAATGATCTGCAATTCCCAAATATTCCCATCCTAATGATTGAGCGGCTTTAGCCATTTCTTCTAGAGTATTTGTACCATCAGAATAAATTGTATGATTGTGAAATGCACCTCTTAAGTCAGAAGGGACTACTAATGTAGGTAATGAGGATTTAGAAAAGGATGCTGCTTCTATTTCACCCATATCTTCTCTCATCTCAGGAGGCACCCAATCCATATCCAAACTTTTGTAAATATCCGATTCATCAATACAGATCAATGTATGTTTTGCTGCCTCCATACCTATTTTCCCGTCTGCTAAATTTTCTGGGAAAAGACCAAATTCATTCAATCTCAGACCTCTATTTATTGCTTCTTGTCGCATTCGAATGTTATGCTCTTTAGAGCCTGTGAAGTAAGCTAGTGTAAATGGGAATGTTTCAGGATTAACAATTCTAACTTGGGCATCTATAGTTGCATCACTATTTCGTTCAATAAGAGTTTCAGCAAGTTTTTCATCAATACTTCCTGAATTAATAGAATTAGACAACATTGCTTGTTCAAGAATTAAACTAACTTTTGACTCTCCAAAGCCTTTAACTTCAGCTATACCTGGTAAATTAAGAATTTCATTAATCACATTTTCATGTTGTTCAGGAGGAGAGGAAACAACAATATCAAGATCACCAATTGTCTCTCTACGACGTCGTGCACTACCTGCAAGTTGAGCTTTCTCTACTCCCTTAATTTGAGAAATCTTTTCTTCCAATGCACGACCATATAATAATCCAACATCCATTCTAGTTCTACCTTGATAGCGGCGTAATAAATCGATTCCATCAAGATATTTTTGCTGGCTTTTCTTCCCAAAACCGCTTAGTGGAGACACATGATCAAGTTCACAAGCAGCCTTCAACGACTCTACAGAATCAATACCTAATGATTCATATAGAATCCTAGCACGTTTAGGACCTAAACCAGGTATACCTACAATTTCTATTAAACCAGGTGGTATTTTATCATACAATGATTTCATATCACCCCAACTTCCATGCATAACTGCTTCAGTAATCAAGCCACCAATTCCTTTCCCTATCCCTTTAATTTCGACGATGCGATTTTCAGAAACAACTGTGAATAAATCTTCTTCCATTGATGCTAGGGTACGTGAACCATTTTGGTATGCACGTACTCGAAAGCCATTAGCGCCAGATAACTCCAATAATATTGCAATTTGTTCCAATACATCTACTAATTGTGTCTTGCTAATGTAAGGTGCTTGCTGCCTCCGAGATATAGGAAGAGTCCAACCACCTACCTTGGCCATGGCATCAAGAACATACAGTAGGTCTTGAACCATACCATCCGAGATTCGGATTGATGTTCCCCAACATAAACAAATGAAAGCCCTTACCCATAACTATGGAATTGGTTTCTTTGTTAGAATCCGCATCCATCACACTTTGTGGAATTGCAACTATTCTATGGATAGCAATTGGCACTCTGGCTCGAATAGAGCAAGGAGAAATCATCACCCAGAAAGTTGTTGCAACACTGTGTATCGTCTCTGCCATTATGCTTTTTACTTTACATTATTTAGGTGGAGAACTTTGGGGTTCGACAACTATAGCTAGACCTTTGGCAGTTACAGCGATAATTGTGGCAATAACTGGAATGCTAAATATCAAAGGTAAAGATGTTCAAGGAGAAACAAATCCTCACCAGATAATGAAAATGAGAGCTGCCGAGAGAAGAGAAGAAGAATAATTATTTTTGAGCCAATTTCTCATCGATAAAAGATCTCATGTATGCTGGTAATTCACCATTGACAAAAATTACATCATTTACGCCATCAAGTTTCATTAAAGAATAATAAATTTGCATAGCAGTCATGGGAGTAGAACTGCAACCTGTACATCCACCCTCAAGTGAAATCATAATTATTCCATCTGTTGTATCTACAACATTTACTATACCATCATGGGCATCTAATATTGCCTGAACAGGTCCAACTGAATCAAGAATTAACTGTTCATCAACCATATTCAATACGACCTTATGCCTGACCCTACCAGCCGAGGACTAATGAACCTGAGGCTCTTTCAACTACACATGAGTACCACTTTCAGAGTTCTAATGATTGATTTATTAGTTGAAAGAGCAGAGTTTGGACATGGAGGAAATCAAGAAGTGATTAGACCAATGGCTGCATTATCTGATGTCGAAGTTTTATTAATAACACCACAAATGCAATCGTTCGAGGCAGGCAGTAAAATACAGTCAAATGCAGATGTTCAATTAGAAGAGATTGATGTACCAAATTGGGATAACGAATATGACTTCTGGGGTCAAACTGAAGTTGAACTAGAAGGAAGAAAAATAAATTTTAAACGAATAATCATGCCTATGCATGAAAATGAAAATAAGATGAATGATTGGCTTAAACAATTAGATTTAGATGCAGTAGTTTGCTCTGGCTCGAGAAGAAACGTCAGTATTTGGGAAAAATGGATGGGTCCTACTGAGACCATGTTTAGAGCAGCTGCTAAATCAGGAACTCCAACATTAGGAATTTGCTTTGGTCATCAATTACTATGTCATTCATTGGGCGCAAACATAGAGCGTGCAGACAAATTATCGAGCGGTATTTGGAGTTTGGAACTGACTGAAAAAGGTAAATCGGATACTTTACTTACAACCCATAAACAGAATAATGAAGAAATATCAGGATTATTTAGTCATCAAGATCATGTTGTATCAATACCTGATAATTGTACATTGTTGAGTCGTACTTCACACAATTTAGTAACTGCCGTTAGAGTAAATAACGAATCAGGAGATCCTATGCCAGCATGGGGTATTCAATTTCATCCAGAGGCTGCTAGAAAAAGAATTGAACGAGCATACGGATGGGGACATATCTCTGAAGAAGAATATAATTCGTTTAGAGGAGAACATGATGGAGCAGGTATTTTGACTTCTTTTGCTAAAATCGTTATGGAAGAATCATCTTGAGCCGCTATTAGAGAGTCTTTTACTAGGATTCTGATTATAAGTAACTCTTTGGTGGGCGGGTCAGAAAGGTGAACACCATGTTAGAAAATATACCATTAATTGCAGCCGGAGCAGGTCTTTTAGGACTGTTAATTGCATTTGTATTGTACAAGAAAGTGAATAGTGTAGAAATTGATAATAAAGTTGTAGCAGATATAACTAAAGAAATTCAAGAAGGAGCAATGGCCTTTCTTTATGCTGAATATAGAGTATTAACTATATTCGTAGTAATCGTTGGGGCATTGTTAGCATTCCTTAATGATGCAAATACTGCAATTGCATTCTTTGCAGGAGCAATTGCTTCAGTTTTAGCTGGATTCTCAGGAATGCGTGCAGCTACATCTGCTAATGGAAGAACTGCAATGGCTGCTAAGAATGATGGCCAAGCAGGTGCATTAGCTGTTTCATATAATGGTGGAGCAGTTATGGGACTTTCAGTAGGCGGACTTGGTTTACTGGGTATCTCACTAGTCGCATTTTGGCTAGGTGCAGATGAATCAGGTAGTGATCTTTCAGCAGCAGCTGGTTTTGGAATGGGTGCATCATCGATTGCTCTTTTCGCACGCGTTGGTGGTGGGATATACACTAAAGCAGCAGATGTTGGAGCAGATTTAGTTGGTAAAGTTGAAGCTGGTATTCCAGAAGATGACCCTCGAAACCCAGGTGTAATTGCAGATAATGTTGGAGACAATGTAGGCGATGTTGCAGGAATGGGAGCAGATATTTTCGAGTCATTTGTAGGATCTATAATTGCTGCAATGATAATTGCAAGTGCTGGTGATTGGAGTGTTGATTACGTGATAATGCCTATTATGCTAGGATTAATTGGATATGTGGCATCGATTATCGGTGTTTTCTCTATGACTTTCTTAAAGAATGGATCAGATGCTGCGGCTGCATTAAGGAATACTACATTCATTGCGGCGGTATTATTCTGGGCGGGAGGATACATGGCAATCGTAGGAAATTATATTGATGTTGAGATTGGAGTAATGCATTCAGTTGTATTAGGAAGTATCGTAGGAATAATGATTGGATTAGTTACTGAATACTACACAGGTATAGAACCAGTTTTCGGTATTAAAACAAAAGCTATTCCTCATATTGGACAAATGTCAAAGACCGGCCCAGCAACAAATGCGATTGCTGGTCTTTCAGTTGGAATGATGTCAACATTCATCCCTATCCTCTTAATTTCAGCAGGTATACTTGGAGCAAATTATTTCGGTGGTGAAACATATGGACTTTACTGCATCGCTATGGCTGCTATGGGTATGCTAGCAACAGTTGGAGTTACAATGACCGTAGATGCATATGGCCCAGTTGCAGATAATGCTGGAGGAATTGCAGAAATGAGTTCTCTGGGTAAAGAAGTCCGTGCAATCACTGACGAACTTGATTCAATAGGGAATACTACTGCTGCAGTCGGTAAAGGGTTTGCAATCGGCTCTGCAGCATTAACTGCACTTGCATTATTCGCGGCTTATACTGAAGCAATTAATGGAGAACTAGATTTGACTTTAACAAATCCAATGGTTGTTACCGGACTTCTAATAGGAGGAGGATTACCATTCGTAGTTGCTGCAATGACAATGACCTCAGTAGGAAAAGCTGCTGGAGAAATGGTCGTAGAAATAAGAAGACAATTCAAAGAAATACCTGGTCTTCTAGAAGGAAAAGAAGGTGTTAAACCGGATTCAAAGAAATGTGTAGACATTTCAACTCAAGCAGCCCTAAAAGAAATGGTTGGACCAGGAGTAGTAGCAATTACTGCACCGGTTATTGTAGGAGTTGCTTTGGGCTGGGATGCCTTAGGTGGGCTTCTAGCAGGTTCATTAGTTACTGGAGTTCTAATGGCACTATTCATGGCAAATGCTGGTGGTGCTTGGGACAATGCAAAGAAAGCTATAGAGCAAGGCCATATTGAAGGTGCTGTAAAGGGAGATGCTGCACATGATGCAGCAGTTATTGGTGATACTATAGGAGATCCGTTCAAAGATACATCTGGACCCTCATTAAATATTTTGATTAAATTAATGTCGATAGTTGCAGTCGTCCTTGCGGGAACAGACAAATTGACTCAGAACGGACTTCTTTGAAACAAGATACCGTTAGTATCTTGACTGATAGGCAGGAGCGAGTAACATGGCTAGGGTCTCTACGTTTGGTATGGTTATGCTAATCTTGGTTATGCCATTAACTGGATGTACAGGTATCACTAGTGGAATAACAGGCAGTTCAGATAATGAAGAAATCTCAGTACCTACATGGGAGATTGGAGATTATTGGTTATACACCTTTTCTACCCCTGATTACAGTGACGATACAACAAGACTAGTCGTAGCGACGACCGATATTGAAGAGCAAGGAACTGCATATATGCTTGCGATTTCAAGTATTGGAGAAGCAAGAAGACACGCAGTACTCAATCATAATCCATTCCTCGGAAGAATTACTCATGAGGGATTAAGTCCATTTGAAAATGGAGAGGCAAAAAATGTACTTGATTTCCCATTAACAAAAAATAAAGCATGGAGTTTTAGTTTATTTGATAATGAATGGAATGCAGTGGTTTCATCAATAGATTCTTCTATTGCATCGATAAGAGCAACGGCAAATGATGGTTCTACTATTGATTATATATTTGATGGAAATTTAGCTTTCTTTTCTTCTTTCATTTGGACTGATGCTGAAGGAATTATACAGTTGAAAATGAAAAATGCAGACCAAGGAATCGGGCATACGGGTGACGTTTATTTTGTAAGAGGGGGAGACTTATACAGTAATAATTGGTATAATACTGGTCCAGATGCGGAGTTTGTAGATACTTTCCTTGTTAGCGATCATCCGAAGGATGGGGAATGGGACGAAATGATATATTTCCTAGATGCTTCATGCGGAGGAGGATCAACAATCACTCTAACTCTGAGAGATCATCTATCCGTTTCTGCTCTAGAACGCTTCTGGGGGCCGGGAGCAGAAGAGACTGGAACTTTAGGTACAATTCCCTATCCAAGTGAAGATTACACACTGACTGCAACATTTACTGGAGATACACATCTACGAATCCTACTAGCAGGTGGAATTACTTATTCTTGGAATCTCTAAATGATGTTCATGTCTGGAACTTTTGTAATGTTGCATGGAATGACTGGAACCTCTGTAAAGATGCAACCATTAGCTAAACAACTGGTTCCAAAAGGTTGGGATATACTTTGTCCTGAAGCAAAAATTCCTCATCCAACAAGAGGTGGTTTTGCTTGGTGGTTGCGTTCTGATAAACCAACAAAATCTTTAGATGAGGAATCATTGAGACAGGTTGATGAATCAATATCTAAAGTTGTCTCAGAGATTCCGGATGGACCGATAATCATTGGAGGCTTCTCACAAGGTGCGGCAATTGCCTCTGCTATGTTAGAACATGAAATACAGAATAGAATAATTGGCTTAGTTCTACTAGGTACAAAAACGGTTAGGCCTCAAAAACTTAGAGAAATATTACCATTCCTGAAGAGTAGAAAAATCGTCTGGATGCATGGCTCTAGAGATCATCTAGTCCCATTAGAGCAGGGAATTGAACATATAGAAATTTTTGAGCAAGCGGGATGGGATGTAACAAGACTAGAACATGAAAAAGGACATATGGTTAATTTAAACCAGTTAGATGAATTAATATTAGAAATACAGAATATGGCAGATTTATTAGATTATAAATAATCCATTAAATGATCAGAACCACCAATAAAAATTGGCTTATCCCCACGCATATCAAAACAAATAGGCACAGTACGATGGCCAGTAATTCCAACTACTTCTGAGCGAAGATTATCTTCGTGATCCATATTTATTTCAGAAAATGATAAATTTTTAGATTTCAAAACATTCTTTGCTCGAATACAATAACCACATATTGTTTGTGTAAAAAGCAAAAAGTCAGTATTACATTCTTCTAAAATTTCGGTGAATCTTTCCATATATGCACTTCCTGTAAATTAATCTGATAGAGCGTTACTAATTAACCTGAGGAAATAATTAGATAGATTCAATCTAAGACGTAGAAGGCTGAAGATCTTCATCTTTCCACCATTCAGGCCTCTCGCCAAGATCAGTATCTGGATCTTCTTCTTCCCATATCTCGCCATCTTTAATTCGTCCTTCTAGAACTCTGTCAGTCTCATCTTCATCTATAAAAATCAACATTATTACTGTAGCCATAGTTAAGACAGCCCCTAAGTAAATCGCCGTAGAGTAATCAAATATTGCAATCATTCTTCCAGTCATGGTGTAAGCAAATACTCCTGATAAATTAAATAATGACATGTATGCAGTAAATTGAGTCCCACCAACTTTACTCCACGTAAGCCTCATGGTCAATGATATAACACAAATCCAAGCAATTCCAGCGATAAAAGCCTGAAGAATAAGGAAAGTTGTCATTATGGTAGTGTTGGTCCACAAAGGCTCTAGGAATGCTAGACAGGCATTTGCGAAAGCAAGTGCTAAAAAGAACACCATTGCAACTCTTCTTGTTCCAAAGCGATCACCCAAAAATCCACCAATTATCTGACCAAACATTGCTCCAAATACAACTATTCCACCAACTATACCATTATACTTTTGTTGTGACCAACCGGCACCATTAATGAAGATATCAAATGTAATTGGGACCACAAAGTAATACAAATCAGCCAACAGACAAAGTCCAATTAATAAGAAGGCAGATCTGACAGAAAATGCTTTGACAAGATAAAACGAAGTTCTGGCTACGGTGTTCTTAGTCCCTACAGGCAATACTGAAAATGGATTGGGGACTTGTGGTAAAGTAGGGCCTTCATTACCCAAGTATTTCATAATAAAATTAAATGAGAATAGTAATAGCGCTATGGACAAACAGACATAACTAATTGGATTAGTAATCTTCCTTATATCGGCACCAAACGACCAATCAATAGTAAATACATCAATAGCAAATCCAGTAAACCATATTGAAAGACCTATTATTGTAAAGAATGCTATGATGGAAATACGCGCTTCGGAAACGCTGTATCCTACATTCTTAGCAGTCATGAACTTTTCCTCATCAATCCAAGGAGTTTCTGTTTCATCATCATCTATGGCTTCTTCATTAGATTCTGAATCTATAAGGATTGCATCTACTTTTGACCATGGGAATAACTTAATTCCTGGTTTTTCTCTCAAAGTAAGGGGTATCCACATAATTAACAATAGTAGAGCTAATTGTGCTATAATAACTCCTGAAATACCAATTACACCAATGAGAACCCCTAATCCGGCACCTCCAATAATTATTCCAAGCCTCTTGGCAGCGAACATGAACCCATTTACTTTAGCCACCTCATCTGGTTGAAGAATCTCTACAGCTAGGGCGTCTGTAGCAACATCTTGTAGAGATGCAAATATATTATGAACAAATAATACTCTAGTTACTAGATCTACTTGCTCATTAAGATCGTCAAC